>JADMIO011411853.1_pt1 | contig 86343 bp, 58 predicted proteins | sample 8958161 | NCBI WGS metagenome assembly JADMIO01 (sample SAMN16585339, study PRJNA669376) | soil metagenome | isolation source: Crop rotation soil | place: USA: Cullars Rotation, Alabama | collected 2011 | reverse complement strand
AAGGTGAGCCAGTGTGATTACATTTGCGGCCTAACTGTGGCCAGTCCAGTTACGCTGGAGTCACTAGTATTTAGGTGACACTATAGAAGCGGCCGCGACAACTTGTCCACGTGGAATTCTAAGCTTAGGATCCCAATGTGCTGGAAAGTTTTCGGCATTTCAGCCTGGCAGAGAATGCAATCTCTGTTGTCGTTTGAGTGTTTCAGAACGGGATATGGTATTCGTTTTGACAACTTTTCCTGATCTTATTGCGGCAGATAAATTTTTTCCCTATTTTTACCCATCTTAAAAAAATTCATCATGAAAAAAATCTCTACCTTACTCCTCTCACTAATAATTTTACCGGCTGCTCTCCATGCAGGTGAATGGATTGGAATTAACAGCAACATTGTTGTACCTGTTAAAGTGAATCTTCTTTCAGCAGGGCACGATGAAACTATTTTAAGTATGGAACTTAAAGGGTATAATCAGAAAACGGTGACTACACCTCGCGGTGCCGCATTAAAAATATATGCTCCTCAAACCACTCCTTTGCTTCAGGCCGGGGCTCCGGATTTACCAAAAATTTCAGCAAGTATCGTCATTCCCGATCATGCAAAAATGAAAATTGATCTTCTCCAGTCAACATATACAGATTATACAAATGTTGAAATTGCTCCATCCAAAGGACATTTGCTTCGTACTGCTGATCGATCATCTGTTCCTTATACGTATGGTGATGTGTATTCTAAAAATAGCTTTTTCCCCGGCACATTGACTGAATTACAAAAACCTTTTATTGTTCGCGATTTCAGGGGACAAACTGTTTGGTTTTATCCTTTTCAATATAATCCTTCCACGAAAGTTCTGCGTGTGTATACCAATATACAGATTAAAATTTCTGTTGAAAATCAAAATGGTGAAAATATCTTCAATCGGACCAGCGCTATTTCTTCCATTGACAGGGAATATGCATCTATCTATTCTTCCCTGTTCAAAAATGGAAACAATGCCGTTAGCTATGTTCCTTTGACTGAAGAAGGAGACATGCTTATTATTTCCCCATCATCTTATATGAGCGCGATGTACAATTTTATAGAATGGAAGGCAAAGAGAGGATTGGCTTGCGAACTGGTTGATGTGGCTTCAATCGGAACCACTTCTACGGCTATTAAGAATTATATTACTACTTATTATAACACGCATAATTTGAAATACGTATTGCTGGTTGGAGATGTTCAGGACATCCCAACACCATATATGTCAGGCGGAGCGAGTGACCCCAGCTATGGATTTATTTCCGGTGCTGATTCGTATGCAGAAGTAATTATTGGTCGAATGTCAGCTCAATCCCTTGCAGACGTGCAGACGCAGGTTCAGCGGAGTATAGAATATGAAGCAAATCCCACTCCGGGAGGCACATGGTATGCGAAAGCAACCGGTGTCGCTTCCAATCAGGGACCTGGTGATGATGGTGAAATGGATTGGGAGCATGAGCGAAACATTCGTTCTGATTTGATGAACTTCGGTTACACTGATGTGGATGAACTTTATGATGGGTCGCAGGGCGGTGGTGATGCCGGTGGCGATCCTCTTCCGATTGATTTGATTAATGCAATAAATAACGGTCGCTCGGTTATAAATTATACAGGGCATGGTTCACAAAGTTGTTGTGCGCAAACCGGATTCTGCTCCAGTGATGTTACAAGTCTTACGAATTACGGGATGTTGCCTTTCTGGTGGTCGGTTGGTTGCGTACATGGGTATTTTGATAATGGCACATGCATAGCTGAAGTATTATTGCGTGCACAGGATGTCGGGCAGCCTAAAGGGATGGTGGCAACATTTATGTCATCGATAAATCAATATTGGGATGAGCCCATGGATGCGCAGGATGAATTTGATTCAATCATCACTGAAAGTTATGTGAACAATATTAAACGTACTTATGGGGGCATCAATATAAATGGCTGCATGCACATGAATGATAACTATGGATCCAGTGGTGATGATATGACCAATACATGGCATTGTTTTGGAGACCCTTCGTTTGTTGTACGTAATGCGGTACCTGTCAGCCTGACGGCATCACATGATACAATTGATCCCATTGGCACATCACAACTAGTGGTAAGTTGCAATATAAATAATGCATTAGTTACAATTACAAAAGGGGCAACCATCTTAGGGATGGGAGTGGTTCAAAACAATATAGTGACTCTTAATTTTAATCCCGTCATGCAGGAGGATACTTTTAATATAACAGCAACAGCTTTTAATTGCATTCCATATAATGGAAAATTATATATAGTTAATACGACAGGATTAACTGAGAATACTGCTGGAAATTTTGAAGTTACTTTATCACCGAACCCGGTAAACAGTAATGCAACACTTGCGCTTAATCTTAAAGACGCATCGGATGTGAGCATTTTCCTGAATGACGAGAATGGAAAATTAGTTCAGACAATTACAGAAAATAATTTATTAAAAAAAGGAAGTCATCAATTTACTTTTTCCACGCAGAAATTTTCCAAAGGAATTTATTTAATTCACGTGGTTACAAATGGAAAAGATTGTGTGTTAAAAATAGTGAAATAAGACAGCTTATTAAATTAAAATAAAGGCACAATCTGATTATATCATTTCGTCTGATTTTTATTCTGAACTGACATATCAAGAAATCGCTTAATATCTGCATCATTGGGTGCCAATGAAAGCGCTTTTTGAAAAGCGTCTATTGCAAGGTCATATTCTTTTTTTGTTCCATAGCAGCTTCCGAGATTTTTCCACGCATCAGCATAATCGGGCTTCAGGGAAAGTGTTTTTTTATAAACTGAAATAGCATTATCGTAATCACCTTTGCCAAAGTAAGCAGCCCCAAGGCTATTATATGCATTGGCAAAATCGGGTTGCAGGGATATCGCCTTTTGCAATACTGTTATGGAGCTGTCATACTCGTGAACTTTAAAATACATATTGCCGAGATTAAAATATCCCAGTTGTAGTTGGGGTAAACGCTGCACAACAGTCCGGTAGTAATACAAGGCTTTATCAGGTTCCTTTTTTTGTTCATACACATCCGCTAAACCAAAATATGACTGGTAATGATCCGGATGGATAGCAATGCATTTATTGAAATGTTCAATCGCAATGTTGTAATAGTTGTCAATTTCATTGGGAGGTGCTTTATTTTCTTTTACTTCCTGCACCATATGATTGGCATACAGGAAGTGCACACGCGAGCTGTTTGGTGCATTGACTGCATCAGCACTGAAAATGGTTGTATCATTTTTCCAATCAATATTCCGTGCTATAGTCTTTATACTTGCGAACAATAAAATAATACATACCAGGTAGGAAAATTTTTTATTATAACTAAATAAATTTTCCAATCGTGCAAAATTGATTTTAGCAGTAAAATCAATTTTAAATATCCGCCCGATTAATATGACAATAATAATTACAAATCCCAGAGAAGGCATATAAAGGAATCGCTCTGCCATTGTGCTTCGGGTAAGAAACAAAACGTTAGCTACAATGCTTATTATTATGACAAAAAATAAAATACCGAATGCAACCGGATCTTTCTTCGGTATTCGCAGCAAAGCATAAATAATGCATCCCGAATAGGCAATCAATGCAAACAATGAAACAGGATTGGTAATCGGAACCAGCGGAACCTGGTTGAAGCTATAGTCAATGCTGAGCGGATGGGGAAAAAATAAAAGCTTCAGGTATAGTGCAAGCATATAAAATGCGGTCCCTTTTTCGAGATTGAAATTTCCATGAGCACCAACAAGTGCATTGTCACTTAAAGGAATATCCTCTATATTGATTACACTGCTCAGCACCATTCCGCGTATGATCATATATATTCCGGCAGGAACGAGGGCAATGGCAGAAATAATAATATTGCGTTTAATCGTTGCATTACTGAAAAAATATATCATCAACGGGATAATGCCAACCAAAGTAATAGCACTTTCTTTACTCATCAGTGCAAGAAAATAAAAGATACTTGCTTTTACAAGCGTGGAAATTTCGGGCGCTTTTATGTATCGCAAAAAATTATCAAGTGTAAGAATGCAAAAAAGAAAGCAGAGAATTTCATCACGGCTTTTAATATTCGCAACAACTTCGGTATGAATCGGATGAGCGATCCAGATAAGTGTAATGGTCAATGGTAATAAGACATTTTTATCTTCAAAGAGATTCGATAAAAATTTTAGCAGAACAACTGCTGTGAGTGCATATAAAAGTACATTGATCCAATGGCCCAGTGCAGGTTTATGAGGGGCAATCCCCCATTCAGTTGCAAACATAACCATGCTTAACGGACGATAGAGCCAATCCTCTTCTCCGTTTAAACCATACCAATAAGATGTATGCAGCAATTCAGGAATTCCTTTGAATCCCTGCATAGTAATCTGATTCCCATAGATAGTCGGGTAATCATCGTACGCAAATTGATGATTCAACGTGTTGCTGTAAAGCAAAAAAGCGAAGGCAGCGCATATAACATACATTGCACTTTTAAGGGAAGATGATGAAGCCGGTTTTGACTTTACCTTTTGTTTTTCTACCGGCTTAAAAGGAATTTTTGTTCTTTTCATCGTATTCGTTTAGAAAGAAAAAGGGCAAACGAAATTAGTTAAAAACATACAACCTGTATCTCTTTTATTTTAAGAAAGGAAATAAAAAAAAATGCCCCCATTATCGGGGGCACCTTTTTCTAAAATCTCAACAAATTATTTTATTAAAATCAGTTTACCATTAACAATATTATTACCAGTGATAATTCTGTAAATATAAATTCCTTCACCAAGGTTTTTGGCATTAAATTCAGCCCTGTAAACAGTTCCGGCTTCAATATCGCTTTCAAATATTTCCGCTACTTTATCTCCTGCAAGTGAATAAACATTTACTGTTGCATGAGCAGCACTGGATGAACTGATAAACTCAATGGTAGCGGCTGAATTAAACGGGTTCGGATAAGCGTTAACCTGTATGGAAGATTCCGACTTTATTTCCTGCAACTGATCCTGTATTCTGACGCCTGCGGAAGATGTTCCAAAGCCTGCGAGAATACGGCATTTGTCAAAGCCATTATTAATAGACTTCACAGCAGAATCAATTTCAGCAATGGTTGGATTGCTTCCGGAAGGAACATACGTAGCACCCAAAGCCTGGTTGGCGAGCAACAATAAATTACCAACAGAATTATTTGCTCCCAGATAATTTAATACGCTTTGGGGAATTGCAAATACAAGCTTGGTTCCATTAACTGCTTTACCACCGGAACAGTTGTTTGCTTTATAAGTGGTCATATAGGGGCCAGAAAGATCAACGTTACTCAGAGAAGGATCGAGACGAACATTAAGACCTAAAGCTATAGCCTCGCCAAGAAGTGCATGCTTAAATTGTCCGCTGGTAAGATAAGCCGCTCCGGTCGCTGTGGCGCACGTTACATTACCAACAGGCAAAGCACTGGAAGTTGTCTTAGATGGCATTTTATCTATCAAACAGGAAACTTCTGATGAAAGTATGGAAACAGTTCTTGCAGCATCACCATTTACCAGTGTGTTAGGCAGCAAATTGGTAAGTATTTGCGTTTTTGTAAGCCCATCACATGAAACACCCGTAGGTGTTCCATAGAAGATCTGATCATAACCACAATGCTCTTCGCAGGAAGAACAAACAACCAGGCTTACTGTTTTTTTACAGCCAGTTGAAGGAATTGTAGCCGTCAGGAAGAATTCTCCGCATATTCCCGGATTTCCGGCTGAATAAGATACAGAAGGATTAGTAGCCGTACCGTTGATCACCCAGGAATTGTCGGAAGAAGATACTAACCATGAATATGAATTTCCTGCAGCAGTATTGCCCGTAAGGGTATTTCCATTCAGACCACAAACAGGCAATACAGGAGGTGAATCTATTGATACATCCGGAAGCAGATTTTCAACTACCTGTTGAGTCGCAGTACCCACACATCCATTTCCATCTGTAACCGTAACTGTATATAAGTGAGTCTTGTCATTTGCGGGCACACATTGGGTAGTTTCTCCCGTATCCCAGATATAATTGACTCCCGCAGATGCACAAAGTGCTAAGTTCGGATCATAATCACAATAAGTTGTCGGACCATTTGCAGTAATAGTTACATTATTTGTATTTACAATAAGTGTTTTACTGCTGCTCTTTGTGCAGCCGTTAGCGTTAGTGGTGGTAACCGTATAAGCTCCTGCTGTATTAACAGTTATACATTGTGTGGTTGCACCGGTACTCCACAAATAGCCCGATAATCCTGCAGGTGCACACCATTGCGTGGAGAAACCTGAACAAACAGAGCCGTTACCAGTGATAGTTGCTGATGGAAGAGGATTGACAGCTAATGTCTGGCTACAGCTGCTGGAGCAACCGCTGCCATTTGAAACAGTGATTGTGTAAGTTCCCGCCACACTCACATTGATACATTTTGTTGTAGCACCTGTGCTCCACAAGTAAGAGCTGAAAGTGGAACCTGCGCACCACTGCGTTGATTTGCCTGAGCAGACTGAACTGCTTCCGGAAATTGAACAGCTTGGGAGTGAATTAACAGTAAGTGTCTTACTGCAGCTGCTTGTACATCCACCCGTATTTGTAGTGGTAACTGTGTAAGTTCCTGCGGCATTTACTGTAACGCATTGTGTGGTTGCCCCGGTACTCCATAAATAAGCAGCAAGTCCTGCAGGCGCGCACCATTGTGTGGAGTTACCTGAGCAAACTGAAGTGCTTCCGGTGATTAAGCAGCTTGGGACACCTTTTATAGTAAGCGTCTTGCTGGAGCTGCTTGTGCATCCACCAGTGTTAGTGGTGGTGACAGTGTAGGTTCCTGCAGCACTTACAGTAACGCATTGTGTTGTGGCTCCAGTACTCCACAAGTAAGCTGTGAGCCCTGAAGGCGCGCACCATTGTGTGGAATTACCCGGACATACCGATGTGTTTCCGGTAATAGTGCTGCCTGGAACAGATTTTATCGTTAACGATTTAGAACTGCTTTTCGTGCAGCCGAAAGCATTTGTTGTGGTAACGGTATAAGTTCCTGCTGAGCTCACAGTAACGCATTGCGTGGTAGCACCGGTACTCCATAGGTATCCGGCAAGTCCTGACGGTGCACACCATTGTGTAGAACTGCCCGGGCAAACAGATGCGCTTCCGGTTATAGTAGCGGAAGGAAGACTTCTGACCGTAAGCGTTTTGTTACAATTGCTTACGCAACCGTTATCTGCCGTAGTCGTGACGGTATAAGTTCCTCCTGTACTCAGGGTAATGCATTGTGTGGTTGCTCCCGTGCTCCAAAGATAGCCAGCCTGTCCTGATGCCGCGCACCATTGTGTGGAGCTTCCTGAGCAAACATTTGCACTTCCTGTAATGGTACAATTTGCAACCTGGTTCACAGTTAATGATTTGCTGGAACTGCTGGAACAGCCGTTCTGATCAGAAACAGTAACCGTGTAAGTTCCTGCTGAAGCAACCGTTACACATTGTGTTGTTGCACCCGTGCTCCATAGATAGGATGAGAGTCCTGACGGTGCGCACCACTGTGTGGAACCTCCTGAACAAACAGAACCGCTGCCAGTAATAGTGGAAGAAGGAAGCGAATTCACAGTAAGTGATTTGCTCGAACTGCTTGAACAACCATTCTGATCAGAAACAGTAACTGTAAAAGTTCCTGCTGAAGCCACCGTTATACATTGTGTGGTTGCACCTGTACTCCATAAATAACCTGAAAGACCTGAAGGTGCGCACCATTGTGTTGACGACCCTGAACAAACAGAACCGCTGCCTGTAATAGTTGAAGAAGGAAGCGAATTAACATTAAGCGATTTGCTGGAACTGCTCGAACAGCCATTCTGGTCAGAAACAGTAACCGTATAAGTTCCCGCTGAAGCAACTGTCACACATTGTGTGGTTGCACCTGTACTCCATAAATAACCTGAAAGACCTGAAGGTGCGCACCATTGTGTTGATGAACCTGAACAAACAGAACCGCTGCCTGTAATAGATGAAGAAGGAAGCGAATTAACAGTAAGCGATTTGCTGGAACTGCTCGAACAACCATTCTGGTCAGAAACAGTAACCGTATAAGTTCCCGCTGAAGCCACTGTTATACATTGCGTGGTAGCACCGGTACTCCATAAGTATCCGGCAAGTCCTGACGGTGCACACCATTGTGTCGAAGAACCTGAACAAACAGAACCGCTTCCCGTAATGGTTGAAGAAGGAAGCGAATTCACAGTAAGCGATTTGCTCGAACTGCTGGTGCAGCCGTTCCCATCAGTAACGGTAACAGTAAATGTTCCGGCTGAACTTACAGTAACACACTGAGTAGTTGCCCCGGTGCTCCATAAGTAACCTGACTGTACGGGTGCGCACCATTGTGTTGACGAACCTGAACAAACAGAACCGCTGCCTGTAATAGTAGAAGAAGGAAGTGAATTCACAGTAAGCGATTTGCTCGAACTGCTTGAACAACCATTCTGATCAGAAACAGTAACTGTAAAAGTTCCTGCTGAAGCCACCGTTATACATTGTGTGGTTGCACCTGTACTCCATAAATAACCTGAAAGACCTGAAGGTGCGCACCATTGTGTTGACGAACCTGAACAAACAGAACCGCTGCCTGTAATAGTAGAAGAAGGAAGTGAATTCACAGTAAGCGATTTGCTCGAACTGCTTGAACAACCATTCTGATCAGAAACAGTAACTGTAAAAGTTCCTGCTGAAGCAACCGTTATACATTGTGTGGTTGCACCTGTGCTCCAGAGATAACCTGAGAGTCCCGAAGGAGCGCACCACTGCGTGGACGAACCTGAACAAACAGAACCGCTTCCCGTAATGGTTGAAGAAGGAAGCGAATTAGTTGAAGTTGTTGCAGAGGCGGTTCCTGAACATCCGTTTCCATCTGTCACAGTTACTGTCCATGTTCCTGCTGTATTTATTGTAACACATTGTGTAGTTGCACCAGTACTCCACGAATAACCCGAAAATACCTGGGTGCATAATTGAGTGGATGATCCCTCACAGAAGGTAAGAGTGCCCGTAACAGAAGGTGTGGGATTTGAATTCGTTGTAGTTGCAGCTGATGCAGAAGCAGTACAGCCATTTGCAGCAGTTACCGTCACTGTCCAGGTTCCTGCAGTATTAACGCTGATTGTTTGTGTTGTTGCGCCTGTTGACCAGGAATAACCGGAATATCCTGCACCGGCATCCAGTGTAGTGGGACTTCCCTGGCAAATTACTAAATTACCTGTGATAGTTGGTGTTGCAGGACTTGGATTAACTGTAATATTAAATGAAGCCGTAGCGGTACAATTCCCGGCATCAGTAACGGTTACTGTATATGTTCCCGTTGTCAGGTTGGTTGCTGTTTGAGTAGTTTGTCCGTTGCTCCATAAATATTGAAAATTCGGTTGCCCGTCAGAATTAGCTGTGATTGAACCATTGCCTGTACTGTTACAGTTAACATTGTTCACAGTACCTGTTACAGTAATAATTTTAACTGTTACCACCTGGTCGGCTGCGCCAGCGAGAATGCAGGCATCACCGCCAATAATTCTTCTGAAAAAAGTTTTTACAAATAAAGGTCCGATAGCAGCGCCTGAAAGATTCTGTCCCGTTTGTCCGGACATATTGCTCCAGTTTACACTATCCGTGCTCGTTTGCCATTGATATGTTGCTGCTGAGGCAAGTGCAGGATAAGTTGAAGTAGTTCCATTCCTGGTTATAGTGGGTAAGGAATAATTCGGAACTGAACCTGTAATATCCTGGGGCGTTGCTCCCGCACAAATGGTCTGGTCATCATTTATTGTATTGTTAACAAGATCCGGAGGATTTGCCCATACAACTAATCCCGGTTCATAAGGGGTCGTACTTATTCTTGAAGTATTCAGCGCACCCACTGTTAATGGGATATTGTTAGATATGGAAGTGACTATAGTGTATATCCGACAGTTGGAGAATTTAATTCCGCGTTCGCCTACGGGGTCATAATCATCATTGTTGCCACCGTAATATGTGCTGAAAACAAGGGTTGATAAAGTAGAATTTAGCTTAAGAAACACTTTATCATTTTGTCCTAAATTATTGGTTTGAAGCGGAGTATTAGGAAGAGCTGAAACAGGAAAGTTAGTACTGTTAGTATAGCCGAATACATATACATCGTTATTTAGATCCGTATTCAAACCCATCATGTTTACTTCGTTTAAAGAACCACCGAGGTAAGTGGCAGCCACAAAATTTTGGTTGGTGTCCATCCGGCAAACGAAGAAATCGTTGGTACCTGCATTATACGTGCTGTCATAAACTCCCACATGACCTATGTTAGCGGCTACTAAACCATTTGTAATACCGCCAAAGTATAATTGGTTTTTTGTGGTGTTAAACTCCATACATAAGATAGAAGCAGTACCTCCTGAAGCTGATTGAAAATAAGAAGACCAGAGAGTGGTACCTGATGAATTAAGTTTTTGAAGAAATCCGCTTTGCGCACCGTTTCGTGTGGATTGACGCGGAATTGTAGTTGGAAAATTGGTCGAAGTGGTATATCCGCCCACGTAAATTTCACCTGTTGAATTATTTTGTACCATAATAGTAGGCTGGTCAATGCCGCTGCCGCCATAATTTTTTACCCATGAGACTGCCGAGAGATCAGAATTTATTTTAAAAACTATTCCATCAATGTTTCCATTATTTGCGTTGACAGCACCGGTACCCGGTAACTGGGTTAAAAGATTTGTGCTTTGTGTATTTCCGCAAATAACTATGTCACCCGAATTGTTTATACGAAGATCAAATGATCCGTCATCACCATTTCCGCCTATTACCGAACTTTTGATGGATTGTCCGTCTCTCGTTATTTTCATTATGAAAATATTATCTGTGGTTTGAGTGCGATGATCAATGCTTGCACCGCCTCCGGTAAATGCTGTTCCGCCAATAAGAGGAAAATCTGTACTGGAGGTATATCCTGTAATATAAAGATTACTATCAGGACCCTGTTCCATTGCATACGGGTTTTCATCACCACTTCCGCCAATATATGTTTGCCAAACGCGTGTCCCGCTGCCACCAATGGCTGCAGGTTCAAGATATTTTCCCACAATCGTTTCAAGGTTCCCGTTTGCAGACACATCAAAAGCGCCTACTGTAATCTGGTCTGTAGTTCCTACTACACGTGCCACAACATAAATAGCTCCGTCAGCCTGGTCCACCCAAATACAGTGTCCGTGATTGTCACCACTTGAATTCGTATTTACCCATGTTGCCCAACGCAACGCAATAGGATCAATAATGAGAGGTTGTGTTTTGTCAAAAATTCCCAGTTGAAAACTCAAGCGGTTACCGTTGAGTTTATAACTAGCAGCGACTGATTTTTCAATACCATCCAATTTCTGGTAAACAACAGGTGAGGGAAGATCCACATCGCCCACGCTGGTGTGCAGAACGAGGTGCCCGTTTGGAAGTACATTGATGCGTTCAATACCATCAAACTTAATGCTGATGTCATTGCTGCGGAAACCCGGTTTGCAGATCATGTCATATTCGAGCATTCCATCGGCAGAAGGATAATAACGTACGTCAACATTATCGTAAACATTGTTGTACCATATCTCACCAAAGTTATTTACACTGTTTATTTTTAATCCACCGCTGAAGTAGTTATAAGTATCAGAATGCTGCTGCTTTCCCTGAATGGTCATGGAAGGGGAGTGGTTCACAAAGTCCATTCTCCACGCATGGCCTTTCAACCGGGAGGAAACGGGACGCCACGGCCTGCCGTTCTGAATATCCAATTCCACCTGCTCTCCATCCTGTTGACGGGCATTCATCATGGCAGGATCGTAAGTGGATACAACAATACCTTCTTTAGTTACTACTGCCTGCCCGAGAGGAAAATCTGCCCTGTAAAGTACCTGTTGGTTAAACTGTCCCTGGTTTTGAGTGAAATAAATTTTTTTCTCATAGGTTTTTAAAAGCTTTTGAATGTCGGAGCTTTCATTGGTTGCATCATTTGCTGACGTTCGTGCTGTTTGTGCAAACATGATTTGCAGCGACAACATCAGAAGGAAGAGTGTTGAGATTGTTTTTTTCATTTGTTGGGAGTTATTTTGAATTCTATTTTTAAGTTTAATTTCTGAGGACAATAATTACATAGAGTAGATTAAACCCTGAAACTTGAAGAATGATTATTTATAAATCTAATTGAAAAGGGCTAATAAATTGTTGTTAATCGTTGAAACGCTTTTATGGCGTGGGAAGCGAAGGTAGGGACTTTGTTTTTAATTGAAAAATTTTTTTTGGCGAATGTTAATTTTTGTTTGGTAAATATTTGAAAGTGAAGACCAAAATGTCGCCTCATCGGGAAATTTATCTAAAAATGGTTATGAAGAAATCTTAATGTATACCTTCTTTTCATGTAAAAGCTTCTCGGAGTAAGCAAGCATAATAGAAGAAAGCAGTAAGACCACGTGAATAATAACCTGCCATTCTGCTTTACCCGGCATATTAATTATTTTTAGCAGTTCAAAAATACTGTTTTTACGAAGCATAAATAATTCTATTTTTGCAATCCTCAATTTATTATTGCCCTGGTGGCGAAACTGGCAGACGCACCACTTTGAGGGGGTGGCGGGCAACCGTGCGAGTTCGAATCTCGCCCAGGGCACGAAAAATGGTTTAAGGTTTAAAGTTGGAAGTTTAAGGTTGGCCTAGATAATGAACCTTAAACTTCATATGCCCGGGTGGCGAAATTGGCAGACGCGCAGGTCTCAGAAGCCTGTGGGGTAACACCTGTAGGAGTTCGAGTCTCCTCTCGGGCACTAAATAAAACAGGTTTAAGGTTTTTTCTATTATCCTTAAACCTTAAACTTCATAGATGCCCGGCAATTCTTTTGGTCAACTCTTTCACATCACCACTTTTGGTGAATCGCATGGTGAAATGATTGGTGTTGTCATTGATGGTTGCCCTGCAGGATTAAAAATTGATGTTGCTTTTGTCCAAAATGAATTAGATCGGAGAAAACCCGGACAATCCTCTATTACTACGCAACGAAAGGAAAGCGATAAAGTAAAATTTGTTTCCGGAATTTTTAATGGAATGACAACAGGCACCCCCATTGCAGCCATTATTCCTAATGAAGATTTCAGAGAAAAAGATTATGAAAATCTGAAAAATGTTTATCGTCCCTCTCATGCAGATTATTCTTACGAGATAAAGTACGGAATTCGTGATTACCGAGGAGGCGGACGTTCCTCTGCCCGTGAAACTGCCGCAAGAGTTATTGCAGGAGCGATAGCGAAGATGCTTCTGAAAAAATATGATATAACAATTACAGCGTATGTCTCAAGAGTCGGTGAAATTATTTTGCAAAAAAATTATACAGAATTAAATTTAAAAAATGCAGAAAAAAATATTCTTCGCTGTCCTGATGAAACCACTGCAAAAAAGATGATCAAGCTAATTGAGACAATAAGAAATGAAGGAGATTCTGTTGGAGGAGTAATTTCATGTGTTATAAAGAATACTCCGGCAGGATTGGGCGAACCGGTATTTGATAAGTTGCATGCTGATTTGGGAAAGGCAATGCTAAACATTAATGCTGTTCATGGATTTGAATACGGAAGCGGTTTTGCCGGTGCTGAAAAAAGGGGTTCAGAAAACAATGATGTTTTTTCAAGTAAAAAGGGAAAAATAATCACCGAAACAAATTATTCAGGGGGAATTCAGGGTGGTATCAGCAATGGCATGGATATTTATTTTAACGTTGCTTTCAAGCCTGTTGCTACAATAAGTAAAGAACAAAAAAGTGTAAATAAGGAGGGAAAAGAAATAACTCTTGAAGCGAAAGGGCGCCATGATCCATGTGTATTACCTCGTGCTGTCCCGATTGTTGAAGCAATGGCTGCCATTGTTCTTGCTGATCATTTTTTGAGAAATAAAAATTCAAAAGTCTGAGATAGTTTTAATAACTAATTTTGATGTTTCATTTTCTTCAGGATTTTCTAGTGCGATGTCAACAGATTTAAAAATAACTCCGTTAACCAGTTGGTTTCCTTCAGCGAAATCACCTTTAATTATTTCGGGCCCTTGCGGAGCGGAAACTGAAAAGCAGGTGATTGAAACTGCGGTTGCCATTGCAGAATTAAATAAAGTAAATGTTCTTCGGGCGGGTATTTGGAAACCTCGTACGCGGCCCGATTCTTTTGAGGGTGCCGGAGAAAATGGTTTGAAGTGGCTGGAAAAGGCAAAAGAAGAAACCGGGTTAAAGACAACAGTGGAAGTTGCAAAAGCTGAACATGTCAACCTTGCTTTAAAATATAATGTGGATATTTTATGGATTGGCGCCCGAACAACTGTCAACCCGTTTTATGTTCAGGAAATTGCAGATGCACTCAAAGGAGTTGACATTCCTGTTATGGTAAAGAATCCATTGAATCCGGATTTGCAACTTTGGATAGGTGCTTTGGAAAGAGTAAATCGGGCAGGGATTACTAAACTCATGGCTATTCACAGGGGGTTTTATTCTTCCTCAAATTCTACTTATCGAAATTCTCCACATTGGCAAATTCCGATTGAGCTTATGCAAAGTATCCCTGACCTACCTGTAATTTGTGATCCAAGTCATATCGCAGGAAAACGCGATTTGATTTTGCAGTTATCCCAGCAGGCATTGGATCTTAAAATGTGCGGATTAATGATTGAATCTCATATTAACCCCGATCTTGCTTTAAGTGATGCTGCACAGCAATTGACTCCGGATGCTCTTGGTGAATTATTAGAGTCTCTTGTCATACGCAAAGAAAAATCTGATAGCATTGAATTTCAAAACACGCTTGAACTTCTGCGAAATAAAATTGATAAAATTGACCATCATTTAATTGAAACAATTGTTTCGAGGATGAAAATTGTGAATAAAATTGGTGAATATAAAAGTGACCATAATGTTACCATTCTTCAACTGGAACGCTGGGCAGAAATTATTAATGACCGTATTCCATTTGGAAGTAATCTTGAATTAAATCCCGAATTTGTCAAACTTCTTTTTCAATTAATTCATGACGAGTCTATTCGGATTCAAACAGAGATTATGAATAATTCTGTAGAAATTAAATCCTGAAATTGAAAATTAAACTTTCCAAATACCCTGTATACATTGGTGACGATGCATTACAATATTTCCAAAAATTTGTTTTATCTGAAAACTATTCTTCAATTTTTGTACTTACGGATAAAAATACCCATAAACATTGTTATCCCGTTATAAAAAGATTTCTACCACAACATTCAACAATCATTATTCCTCCCGGTGAAGAAAGTAAAAAATATGAAACTTGCAGCACCATCTGGATTGAACTTGCCGGTGACCAAGCCGACCGGAAATCTCTGCTCGTTAATTTGGGCGGTGGGGTTATAGGCGACATTGGAGGATTATGCGCTGGATTATTTAAACGTGGTATTGATTTTGTTCAAATCCCTACCACCTTACTATCACAGGCAGATGCCTCCATAGGAGGAAAAACCGGGATAGATTTTTTTCATCACAAAAATGTAATTGGTCTGTTTAATAACCCCAAAGCAGTTTTTATTTATCCAGGTTTTATAAAAACATTGCATAAAAGAGAAGTGCTCTCAGGTTTTGCCGAGGTTATCAAGCATTGTTTAGTAGCTGATAAAAAAGCTTTTGAAAATTTAGGTTCAAAAAATGTTTTACCTCCTGATTGGAATAAAATAATTATACAATCAGTTAAAATAAAATCATCAATAACAGAGAATGATCCTTTTGAGAAAGGCATGCGTAAAGCATTAAATTTTGGCCATACAATCGGGCATGGAATTGAAAGTTCTTTTTTGCAGGAGGGAGTAACCCCGCTTCTTCATGGTGAAGCAGTGGCTGCAGGGATGATTTGTGAATCCTTTTTATCAGCGGAAAAAAAACTTTTAGATAAAACTACAATGAATAGAATTATTTTATTCATTAAACGGTTTTACGAATTGCCTGTGCTCGATGAAAAAAGAATGGAAACAGTTATTGATTTCATCAGGAACGATAAGAAAAATGAATATCATAAAGTTTGTTGTACTTTGCTTGGTGGAATCGGTTCTGTACTCATTAACCAGGAAATCAGCACAGAAGAAATCTTTTTAAGTATGCGTTTTTACAATTCTTTTATACGATAATGCAGTGGCCAACAGTATACAAATTAGTCACCCTACAAAAAAAATTTTAACAAGCATTGTTTTACCCGGCTCCAAGAGCGAAAGCAACCGGTTGCTGATAATGAATGAATTCTCCGGAAAAAAAATCCGGATTGAGAATTTATCTTCCGCTGATGATTCGCAGGAATTAAAACGGCTGCTTGCAAGTCCTTTCAAAATACTGGATGTAAAAAATTCAGGAACAAGTATGCGTTTTCTAATTGCTTATTACTGTGTGATCAATAAAAATAAAGTCATCACCGGCTCACAGCGCATGCAGCAACGGCCAATCGGAAAATTAGTTGATGCTTTACGTTATATTGGTTTTAAAATTCATTATTTACAGAATGAAGGATTTCCACCTGTTGAAATAATTCCAACTGAACGAACACATTTAAAATATACAGTGGATCTGGAAGCGAATGAAAGCAGCCAGTTTATCTCCGCCTTGCTGATGATTGCACCCGTTTTCCCTGACGGACTAACAATCAATCTTCAAAATAAAATTGTTTCAAAGTCATATATTCAGATGACACTTGAAATGCTAAAGAGATGCGGGATTAATTATACCTGGAAAAAAAAGGAGATTAGGATTGATCATCAAAAGTATATGCCTACATTGTATCACATAGAGCCAGATTGGTCAGCCGCGTCATATTGGTACAGTATTGCTACCATGTCACATGAAGCTGAAATAATATTGAAGGGTTTCAAAAAGCAGTCTCTCCAGGGAGACCAGGTGATTGCCACATGGATGAAAAATTTTGGAGTTTCAACAACATTTACTGAGGATGGAATAATCATTAAAAAAGAAAGCGAGCACTTAATAAATGAAATGACTTTTGATTTTAATGATTGCCCTGATCTCGCACAGACAATTCTTGTTCTGGCTGCCGCAAAAAATATTAACCTTAAAATAAAAGGATTAAAGACTTTACGAATTAAGGAAACAGACAGGATTGCGGCATTACACAAGGAACTTCGAAAATTTGGTGCACAATTGATACAACATAAGACTGATTACTACGAATTAAAACCAAATTACAATTACATCGGTGAAAGAATCGAAACGTATGATGATCATCGGATGGCCATGTCCTTTGCACCAATGGCTATGGCTGGAAGCATAGAACTAAGCAAACCAATAGTAGTTTCTAAATCTTATCCGGAATTTTGGGAACACCTGAGAACGGCAGGCTTTGAGGTCAAATAGTTACAGATTTTTTATTGATGATCCGCAAAGGGAAAAATTACTCACTTTCGGATCTTCTCCATTCAAAAATTTTGCTGGCAATAAAGACTATTCCAGAGTAAGTAATAAAAAGAATAAGGAAAATTTCAATAGGATTATTTAAAATACTCCCGGATCCGAAGCGGGAAACAATTTCATTCACCAACAAGACAGGAAAAAGAAGCAGGTTGCCGATAATATTTGCTATTTTCGGAGTTTCAGCAGCAGCAAAGTAAAAATGAGTAACACCGAATGCAATTATTGTGCATCCCATCAGCAAAAGCGGGCTATTGCCAATTTTCAGAGATTTGAAGTGATTCATTTAATAATTTATTAATGCTTAATTAATAATTATGATATGAAAAGTGCTGCAAAGTAAAAATACTTTTATTGAAAAGCAAATTTTCATAATTAAAATTTCGAAATGGATTTTCAAAATAGTAGCAAAATTCTGATCAGTTGCCCCTTGAAGATACCTCCATATCTCAAGCTGGAATTGGTGCAGCTTGGCTTCTCTATATTAAAAGAAAGCCATACTTCTCTGGAAACAGAAGGCTCTCTTGAAGATACAATCAAATTAAACCTGAACTTGCGAACTGCAAACAGGGTAACTTTTCTTGTAGATCAGTTTGCCGCAGACTCACCGGATGAATTATATGAGAGAATAAAAACAAAAATATATTGGGAGAATATAATTGATATAAACGGATATTTCAGTGTTATGTCTTATGCGGAGCATCCGTCCATCAATAATTCCATGTTTGTAAATCAGCGTTGCAAAGATGCGATTGCGGATTATTTTCTCGAAAAATTTAAAGCCCGCCCTGACTCAGGTCCTGATAAAAACAAAACAGTAATTTACGTTTATTGGAAGGACAATAATGTTTCCGTATATCTTGATACCTCAGGAGAATCACTTTCAAAACATGGCTATCGCAAAATTCCTTTTCTTGCACCAATGCAGGAATCTCTTGCAGCCGCTATTGTTTTTTCGAGCAAATGGGATAAGAATTCTCACTTTATCAATCCTATGTGTGGATCAGGAACACTTGCGATAGAAGCTGCATTAATTGCAGCTGAAAGACCGAATGCACTGATGAGAACTAACTATGGATTTATGCACATAAAGGGATATAATGAATCAGTTTATCTTGAAGAAAGAAAAAAGATAAAACAAAAAGTAAAAAACAAATTGAACTATAAGATTGTTGCAACAGATATTAATCCCAAGGCAATTGAAGCTGCAAAGCAAAATGCCATGACAGCCGGAGTGGATCATTTGATAGAATTTAAAGTTTGTGATTTTTCTGAAACTGAAATTCCACCCGGGAATGGAATTGTTGTGCTAAACCCTCCTTATGGTGACAGGATAGGTGAGGAGATGGAACTGGAATTTATATACACGGGCATTGGCGATTTTTTTAAAAGGAAATGCAAAGGATATACAGGCTACGTTTTTACAGGAAATCCCTCACTTGCAAAAAAAATCGGCTTGAAAACAAAGCGAAGAATTGAATTTTATAATGCAAAGATTGAATGCAGGCTTCTGGAGTTTGAATTGTATGAAGGAAGCAGAAAAAAAACAAGAAATGGTGAATGAACTTTTTTGATGCTTTAATGGGAAAATACCCCGTCTGAAATAATTTTTTAATGTATTATGTAAAGTGAGGAAAGATAAAAAACATAAGGCATTGAAAGAGCCTCAGACAATTTCAAAATCCTCAAAAGGTTTTGCTGAAAATATACTTAACTATCCGTATCTTATTATAATCCTCCTTCCGGTAGTTTGTTTTGGAAAAACAATTTTTTTTGAATTTCTTAATTATGACGACCAATTATTTATAGTTGAAAATGCAAAATTAATTGGAGACTTTTCAAATGTTTCCAAAGTATTTGCAGCCGGAATTTGGAGTTTCATTCATTTTGTTTCATCATACGATTATTATCGTCCCCTTTTAATTTTATCAATGATGCTTGATGCCCAAATAGGCGGGACTTCACCGGTCATATATCATGTTTCCAATTTAGTATATCACATAGTGGCTTGTCTGCTCGTCTTCACATTGTTAATTAAACTGCGAATAGAAAAAAAATCATCTTTAATATTAACCTTGCTGTTTGTGGTTCACCCTATAGTAACACAGGCAATAGCGTGGATCCCGGGGAGAAATGATACCTTGCTGACTGTTTTTATTCTTGCTTCTTTCATAAATTTTATTAAGTACCTGGATTCGGAAAAAGTATTTTTTTTGATTCTGCATTTCCTCTTTTTCTTTTTGGGGTTGCTTACAAAAGAAACGGCAGTTCTATTACCGATAATTTGTGTTTTATATTCAAGTTTTATTTTACAAAAAAGAATATCTTCAGGACATACTCTAATTAACGTAATGATGTGGATTTTACTATCCATTATATATTTTTATTTAAGAGCTGAGGCAATTGGAAAAACGGAAAATGAAATTACTTTTCAAATGCTGTTTCAAACGATTAGTTACCGTTTACCTGTAATAGTGCAATACATTGGAAAAATAATATTACCGGTTAATTTATCTGTCAAACCTCTTCAACAGGACACCGGCTATTTGCCCGGAATTTTAGCTATCATAATAATTATGATTCTGCTGTTTCTTTCCAAAGAAAAAAATTATAAGCGAATACTGTTTGGTCTTATATGGTTTATTTTATTTCTGGCTCCTGTATTATCACTTCCAAAAATATTTAATGACAACATCTTTGAACACCGCGTTTATTTACCTTTTATAGGGATATTAATTTTGCTAAATGAATCAATTCTTTTTAAAAATAAATTCTTCGCAGAAAGAAATGGATTAATTATAAGTACTATCATCATCATTTTATTTTTTTTCATTTCATTCAATCATACCAAATATTTTAAAACTGCGTTTGTTTTTTGGCAAAATGCTGCGTTGAATTCTCCAAATGATTCGGAAGCACAGTTAAATTTTAGCAGTCAGTATTTTAATATGGGAGATAAGAAAAGTGCTGAAATCTATATTCAGAAGGCATTGACATTAAATTCCGAAATGAAACGGGCTAATGCCGGATTGGGCGCTATATATGCGGACAGAGGCGAATTCGCAAAAGCTGAAAAATACTATAAAGCTGAAATTAAATTAGGTTCTCATTATATAGAAGACTTCAAAGGCTTGGGTGGAGTATTGATGAATCTCAAAAATGATAGCGATGCAATCTTATGTTTTGAAAAAGCCCTGCTCCTTGATTCAACAGACAATTCCGTAAATTCTAATTTGGGATTTCTATATTTTAATCATCAGAATTATGATGCTGCAAAAAAGATTTGGGAGCGAATGATTATTTTATACCCCACTCAATTACACTTTCATGAAAGTCTCGCCATCTTATATTCACGGAAAGGAGATTTTGAAAAAGCCATTCTTTACGCAAAAAAAGAAGAAAAATTGGGAGGAAAAATGCCAGAGGGATTTATTCAAACTATGAATGAACAAATAAAGAAACAGAATAAAAATTAAAGTTAGGATCGAATTTTTTTTTGAAGGTGATTGCTGCTGCCGATCTTGTAAATATTTTTCAAAAAAAATGCCCCTCATTTCTGAAGGGCATTTTATAAATACGGCAACGACATACTATCCCACACTTTCGGTGCAGTACCATCTGCGCTAATGGGCTTAACTTCTCTGTTCGGAATGGGAAGAGGTGGACACCATTGCTAAAGTCACCATAATTATCATAAAGACATATTTTGAAAGAAAACACATTTAAGAACATCGTTGATAAAAAGCTTATGGGTAATTAGTATTGCTCGGCTTTGACATTACTGTCTTTACACCTGCAACCTATCAACGTCATAGTCTCTGACGACCCTTATAAAGAAGTCTTATCTTGAGGCAAGTTTCGTGCTTAGATGCTTTCAGCGCTTATCTTAACCGGACGTAGCTACCCTGCGCTGCAACTGGCGTCACAACAGGTACACTAGAGGTCCGTCCGACTCGGTCCTCTCGTACTAGAGTCAGGCCCTCTCAAACTTCTAACGCCCACAACAGATAGGGACCGAACTGTCTCACGCATGTAATCCACTGGTTCTTCACCAGGGCATGGACTATACCTTCATCCCGAATGCTTATCGGGAGATTGGCGTATTAGCATCTCAAAAAATTGAAACACTCTCTCCTTTCGGATCAGTCTCTACGGGGTCAATCCAGGATACTAACTGAACGACTTCCCTCGGTATTACCCTCTCCACCAGTTTTGAACATGAAGGAGGGCTTCACCGATATGAGCCAATTTTATTTTTCAGGGAATTACTTCCCGGCAACGCAGTGATTGTTGGTCTACGTTCTGAACCCAGCTCGCGTGCCACTTTAATGAGCGAACAGCTCAACCCTTGGGACCTTCTCCAGCCCCAGGACGTGACGAGCCGACATCGAGGTGCCAAACCTCCCCGTCGATGTGAGCTCTTGGGGGAGATCAGCCTGTTATCCCCGGCGTACCTTTTATCCTATGAGCGATGGCCCTTCCATGCGGAACCACCGGATCACTATATCCGTCTTTCGACTCTGCTCGACTTGTAGGTCTTACAGTTAAGCACCCTTATGCTATTGCACTCTACGCACGGTTACCAAGCGTGCTGAGGGTACCTTTGAAAGCCTCCGTTACTCTTTTGGAGGCGACCACCCCAGTCAAACTACCCACCAAACACTGTTTTCCAGATGACCGGAATTAGACTCCAAATGAATAAAGGGTGGTATTTCAAGGTTGACTCCACGAGAGCTAGCGCCCCCGCTTCAAAGTCTCCCACCTATCCTACACATTATTCATCCAAAGTCAATGTTAAGTTGTAGTGAAGGTGCACGGGGTCTTTCCGTCCCGTTGCGGGTAATCGGCATCTTCACCGATACTACAATTTCACTGAGCTCATGGCTGAGACAGTGCCCAGATCGTTACACCATTCGTGCAGGTCGGAACTTACCCGACAAGGAATTTCGCTACCTTAGGACCGTTATAGTTACGGCCGCCGTTTACCGGGGCTTCGATTCAAAGCTTTGTATTGCTACTAACCTCTCCTCTTAACCTTCCGGCACCGGGCAGGTGTCAGGCCTTATACTTCATCTTTCGATTTTGCAAAGCCATGTGTTTTTGTTAAACAGTCGCCTGGGCCATTTCACTGCGGCTCCTCGCGGAGCACCCTTTTTCCCGAAGTTACAGGGTTAATTTGCCGAGTTCCTTGGCCATGATTCACTCAAGCACCTGAGAATATTCATCTCGACTACCTGTGTCGGTTTGCGGTACGGGTGGTACAAGTATAAGTTTAGAAGTTTTTCTTGGAAGTATGATTAGGATCATTATCCACTCATCCGAAGACTTGTGGTACTGTCACCTTCGACAGGACTTACGGGTTTTCCAATAAATCCTATATCTACAGGCTTTAACGCGAACATCCGTTGCCGCGCAGATCTTTCACTACTTCGTTGCTCCATCACTACTTGCACCAGTATGGGAATATTAACCCATTGGCCATCGCCTTTTCCCTTCGGATACGGCTTAGGTCCCGACTGACCCTGATCCGATTAACGTTGATCAGGAAACCTTAGTCTTACGGTGTGAGGGTTTCTCACCCTCATTATCGTTACTTATGCCTACATTTGCTTTTCCAACATCTCCAGCATAGCTTACGCTATACCTTCAGTGTCGTTGGAATGCTCCCCTACCAATTGTATTGCTACAATTCCATAGCTTCGGTAATACGCTTAATGCCCGAGTATTATCCACGCCCGATCGCTCGACTAGTGAGCTGTTACGCACTCTTTAAATGAATGGCTGCTTCCAAGCCAACATCCTAGCTGTCAATGCAATCGGACCACGTTTAATCAACTTAGCGTATATTTAGGGACCTTAGCTGATGGTCTGGGTTCTTTCCCTCTCGGCCGGTGACCTTAGCACCCCCGGCCTCACTCCCGAGTATATGTCAATAGCATTCGGAGTTTATCTGGGTTTGGTAAGCGGTGAAGCTCCCTAGCCCAATTAGTGCTCTACCTCTATGACATTTAACCTCGAGGCTGTTCCTAAAAACATTTCGGGGAGTACGAGCTATTTCCCAGTTTGATTAGCCTTTCACCCCTACCCTCAATTCATCCGGAAGCTTTTCAACGCTTATCAGTTCGGTCCTCCATGACGTGTTACCGTCACTTCAACCTGATCAAGGGTAGATCACAAGGTTTCGCGTCTACTCCCACTGACTGTTCGCCCTATTCAGACTTGCTTTCGCTTCGGCTCCATCCTTAGAGGATTTAACCTTGCCAGTGAGAAGTAACTCGTAGGCTCATTATGCAAAAGGCACGCAGTCATCCCGAAGGACTCCTACCGCTTGTAAGCGCATGGTTTCAGGTTCTATTTCACTCCTCTGTTCGAGGTTCTTTTCACCTTTCCCTCACGGTACTGGTTCACTATCGGTCTCTCAAGAGTATTTAGCCTTACCGGATGGTGCCGGCAGATTCCTGCAGGGCGTCTCCGACCCCGCAGTACTCAGGATACTGCTATCTACAATATTTTTATGCTTACGGGATTATCACCCTCTATGATGCTTCTTTCCAAAAGCTTCAGCTTGGATATTGATTGAATGTTGCAGTCCTACAACCCCGCATTTGCCTTAACAATTGCGGTTTGGGCTGTTCCCTGTTCGCTCGCCACTACTTAGGGAATCACTAGATTGTTTTCTCTTCCTCCAGGTACTTAGATGTTTCAGTTCTCTGGGTTTTCTCTCCTTGCGGAGTGTCCGTTCTTCAAACGGACGGGTTTTCCTATTCGGAGATCTCCGGATCAAGGGTTATTTGCACCTTCCCGGAGCTTATCGCAGCTTATCACGTCCTTCTTCGTCTTTGAGAGCCAAGGCATCCACCATGCGCCCTTAATTACTTTTTTATCAATTTAATAATGTATTCTTCGCAGAATACAGAAGTTTGATGTCTTTAATGTATTTTCTTCCAATATGTCAAAGAACGTGATTGAACTCAGTAGAAAGTAGACAGTAGTCAATTGTCAGAAATCATTCTGAATTTCAATTGGTGAATTAATCGGGCGATGATCCCTCCTGATTGTAATCAAGATGCTTCTTTAGCATTAATTCTTATTTCAAGTGATGAATCTTTACCGTTGTAAAGATTTTGGTGGAGAATATCGGAGTCGAACCGATGACCCCCTGCTTGCAAAGCAGGTGCTCTAGCCAGCTGAGCTAATTCCCCAGAACAAGTTTAAGGTTTAAAGTTTAAGGTTTATTCTTTAAACTTTAAACTTTTCATGTAGTCCCGCGCAGATTTGAACTGCGGACCCCTACATTATCAGTGTAGTGCTCTAACCAGGCTGAGCTACGGGACTGTGTCTGGTTTAAGGTTCAAGGTTTGAGGTTTAAGGTTGTTAAACTTTAAACTTGATTCTTTAACTTAACCCGTTTGTATCTCAGGTGATTGAACCACTGTAACTCGTTGTGGGTACTGTTTTTAGTAAAGAAGATAAAAAGGAAATAACAAGCCGGTTGAAAACTCTCCAGAAAGGAGGTATTCCAGCCGCACCTTCCGGTACGGCTACCTTGTTACGACTTAGCCCCAGTCATTGGTTTTACCTTAGGCGACTCCTTGCGGTGATCGACTTTAGGTACCCCCAACTTCCATGGCTTGACGGGCGGTGTGTACAAGGCCCGGGAACGTATTCACCGTACCATTGCTGATGTACGATTACTAGCGAATCCAGCTTCATGAGGTCGAGTTGCAGACCTCAATCCGAACTGAGACCGGTTTTAAGGATTAGCTCCATGTTGCCATGTGGCTGCCCATTGTACCGACCATTGTAGCACGTGTGTAGCCCTGGACGTAAGGGCCGTGATGACTTGACGTCATCCCCACCTTCCTCACCGCTTGCGCGGGCAGTCTCATTAGAGTCCCCAGCATGACCTGTTGGCAACTAATGATAGGGGTTGCGCTCGTTACGGGACTTAACCCAACACCTCACGGCACGAGCTGACGACAGCCATGCAGCACCTAGTTTCGTGCAATTGCTTGCTGCCATGTTTCTACGGCATTCACTAACTTTCAAGCCCAGGTAAGGTTCCTCGCGTATCATCGAATTAAACCACATGCTCCTCCGCTTGTGCGGGCCCCCGTCAATTCCTTTGAGTTTCAGCCTTGCGGCCGTACTTCCCAGGTGGATTACTTAATGCTTTCGCTCAGAGGCGTGCTGTGTATTGCACACTTCGAGTAATCATCGTTTAGGGCGTGGACTACCAGGGTATCTAATCCTGTTTGATCCCCACGCTTTCGTGCCTCAGCGTCAGTTACAGTTTAGCGAGCTGCCTTCGCAATTGGTGTTCTGTGTCATATCTAAGAATTTCACCTCTACATGACACATTCCGCCCGCCTCAAATGTACTCAAGACACATAGTTTCAATGGCAGTTCCTCAGTTAAGCTGAGGGATTTCACCACTGACTTGCGTGTCCGCCTACGCACCCTTTAAACCCAATAAATCCGGATAACGCTCGGGTCCTTCGTATTACCGCGGCTGCTGGCACGAAGTTAGCCGACCCTTATTCTCAGAGTACCATCAATCCTGCTCACGAGCAAGATATTTGTCCCCTGTAAAAGAAGTTTACGACCCATAGGGCCTTCATCCTTCACGCGGCATGGCTGGATCAGGGTTGCCCCCATTGTCCAATATTCCTTACTGCTGCCTCCCGTAGGAGTCTGGTCCGTGTCTCAGTACCAGTGTGGGGGATCATCCTCTCAGACCCCCTACCGATCGTTGCCTTGGTGGGCTGTTACCCCGCCAACTAGCTAATCGGACGCATGCCCATCTTTAACCCCCGAAGGTTTAATTATCAAGTAATGCCACTCAATAATATTATGCGGTATTAATTCACCTTTCGGTGAGCTATTCCCCAGTTAAAGGTAGGTTGCATACGTGTTACGCACCCGTGCGCTACTCTCATATCAGTATTGCTACCAATAATCCCGTACAACTTGCATGTATTAGGCCTGCCGCTAGCGTTAATCCTGAGCCAGGATCAAACTCTCCATTGTAAGTTTGTTTGTTTTCCTTGCTTATCTCCTATCCGTGAGGATAGAAGGAAGTTTGGTATTCTCTCAGGTTTTCAATTTTCTCTGTTTTCATCATGAAAGATGAAACAGAGGGCTTGTTATTTCCAAATATATCTTCAAAGAACGTGGTTGAAATCAGTTGGCAGTGGACAGTTGACAATTGTCCAAAGCTTTCTGAATTTCAATTGGTGAATTAAATCGGGGTTGAACCAATTTTCGCTTTTGGCGAATGCTCCTATTCAGCTTTAATTCTATTTCAATCTTCAGAGTCAAAACCGCTGTTTTGACTTATTGGTTTTTCAAACGGGGGTGCAAAAGTACTATTTTTAATTACTAATGCAAGTATTTAAAGAAATATTTTTTTATTTTTTTCTGAACACTCCAAATCTTCTTTGAAAGACTTGATTGGTTGAGAGTCCAATTGCGAAAATTGGGATGCAAATGTAATAAATGTTTGGCAGTGGTATGAGTTTTAATTGATTTTTTCTTAACAGAATGTTGAAAAGTAGGTAATGGTTTTCGAGTTTCCCGATATGGATTGGAATGAATTAGGCTTATGCTACAGGCATTCCTTTGGGAAAGGTTAAGGCTTACTGGAAATCTGGAAAGGAGCTGAATTTATTATTACTTTGCATTTATGATACAGAGATTCTTATTTCTATTTCTGTTTTACTTTTTAAACAGGCAGGTTGTTTATTCCCAAGAGCGGTCTAAAGTTGATTCTCTTGTCCGACTGATTGAAAATTCCATAATAGATTCTTCAAAAGTTGATTTGCTCAATAATCTTGCAAAGCAATACGTCAGCAATCACCCTGACAGCACACTAATTTTAACAAAGCTATCCATTGAGCTTTCAGAAAAGATTAATTATAAAAAAGGAATTGCTGAAGCGCATAGAAATGCAGGAATAGTATATGATAACATGGGCGAATTTGATAAGGCACTTGAAGATTTTTTTACAGCACTCAAAATTTTTCAAAGCATTAATTACCGGAAGGGAATTACAGATGCAAACAATGATATCGGGATCATTTACTATGAGCAGGGAAAATACGATTCAGCTCTCAAAATTTTTTTTCATGCTCTTCTTATGAGAGAAGAATTAAAGGACAGTTCCGGAATAGCAAGTGTTACAAGTAACATTGGGCTGGTATTTCACGATCAGGGTAATTACGAAGAAGCTTTGAAGCAGTATTATTCCGCAGTTAAAATTGATTATGCAAGAAACAATCGGCAAGGTATTGCGGACACTTATCTTAATATCGCTGATATATACTTTAATGAGAATAATTATTCTAAAGCAATTGAAACCTATCAAACTTCACTTGATTTTCAACAGAAGCTTGGAGATAAGTTTGGTATGGCTGAATCATATTCAGGATTGGGGAAATGTTATCAAAATCGTAATGATCTTAAAAAAGCAATGGAATATTATGAAAAGGCGCTCGCACTGTATGAGAAGATTGATATAAAGCTTGGCATTGCAGGCAGTCAATCAAGAATGGGAACAATTTATCAAAAACTGGGAGATTATGAAAAAGCCTTTAAGGAATTTTCTATAGCGCTTAAAATTAATGAAGAAGTCGGAGACAAAAAAGAAATTATTTTCTCACATGTAAATCTTGGAAATATTTTCACATTGATGAACAAACCTGAGTCTGCTTTTACAGAATTGAATCTTGCATTAAGCCTGGCTGAAAAAGCAGGACTAAAATCAGCGATACAGGAAAGCTATCAGGGCCTTTCAAAAGTATTTGCAGTAAAAAAAGACTTTCACAAAGCGTATGATTATTATTTGAAGTTTACGGCTATCAAGGATACTCTTTTAAATGCCGAGCGCTCGAAACAACTGGCACAACTGCAAACACAATATGAATCGCAAAAAAAAGATCAGCAGATTCTGTTACTTAATTCAAAAAATATGCTGCAGCAAAGCGAGAACAAAAAACAAACGCTTCTTCGTAATTCATTTATTGCCGGTTTTATTCTGATTGCTCTGGTTGCTTTGTTATTGCTGAATCGCTACCGGATCAAACAACGATCGGAGAAAGCGCTTGAACAGGCGTATCATCATCTTCAGCAAACACAGCAGCAGCTTGTACAATCAGAAAAAATGGCATCACTGGGCCAGCTCACGGCTGGCGTTGCTCATGAAATAAATAATCCTATCAATTTTGTTTCCGCAAATGTAAATCCGTTGAAAAGAAATTTTGCCGAGCTTGTTGATTTAATAAAAAATAAAAAAGAGATCAGTTCCGATGAACTGAGTTATACTATTGACGAAACTCACCAGTTGATTGCAGGAATTGAAGAAGGATCAAGGCGCACTGCAGAAATTGTAAAAGGATTGCGTAATTTCTCTCACATTGACGAGGAGGAAATGAAAAAGACAAATATTAATGAAGGTATTGAATCCACATTAATGCTTTTACGAAATAAGCTCACTCATTCAAATATTGAATTAATTAAATCTTTAGGAAATCTTACGGAAATTGAAGGATATCCCGGTCAATTAAACCAGGTGTTTATCAATATGATTACAAATGCTATTGACGCGATAGGGAAGAATGGCAAGATTACGATTGCAACTTCAAATGAAAATGACCAGGTAAAAATTTCCATTCGTGATACGGGAAGCGGGATGAACGAAGAAACAAAGAAAAAAATTTTCGATCCTTTTTTCACTACTAAAGATGTGGGTAAAGGAACCGGGCTGGGACTTTCAATAAGTTACGGTATTATTGAAAAGCATAATGGAACAATTATGGTGAATTCAGAAGAACAAAAGGGAACTGAATTTATTATAACCCTGCCTGCGAGGGGAAAAAACATGAAACCCGTCACCTGAAAGAAAGTGGAGTGTTGTTACAGTGCATCTTCGTTTCCAAGGTTTATACGTGACCGTCAGATGGGAGCGAAACAAGGATAGTTGGTAATAAGAATCTTATGGGCGACACACACGATGGCGAAAATGAATCAGCCAGAGAGAATAACCAGATGCAACGAGGTTACTTTCTTTCCATGCTTATTTTCCTGACAAATGTTCCGGTTGAGCTTGTTGCGGTGATAAAATAAATTCCTGAAGCGAGATCCGGCCGGTCAACTAAAATGGTTTCTTCTTTCGTTTCAAGCATTTCTATCACTTTTCCCATTACATCTTTTATATAAATCTGAATTAATTCAGCAGGCGTTTCTTCAAACTGAATTGTAAATGCTCCTGTTGATGGATTTGGAAAAAGAGTAAAGCCTGTTGCCTGGTCATTTTCTTCTGTAAAAGAATTATTATCCCTGCATGGAACGGAGACTACCTCGCCCGAAGATGTTTTTGAACAGCCACTGCTGTTTGTCACCTGCAATTTATATGTTCCGGCAGTGGTGGCGGTAAAGTTTTTATGAGTGGCTCCACTGATATAAACTGTATTCTTTTTCCATTTGTAGGTAAAGCCTGTTCCGCTGTTACCCTGTAATACTACACTTCCGCCAGCACAAAATGTGGTAGGCCCCTGCGGAGTTATAGTGGCAGAGGGTTGCTGATTAACCGTAACTACCATAGATGCAAGAGTTGTCTTGGAGCACCCTGTAACAGTATTGGTCACTGTTACTTTATAGTTCCCCCCAATAATTGCATGATAGGTTGACAGCGTGGCCCCGGAAATATTCGCACCACCCTTCATCCATTGATACGTCTTGTTGGCGCCTGGAGGAACAGACAAATCAACACTTTCACCGTAGCAAAATGTTGTTGAGCCGTTGGCTGTTATTGCAGCAGAGGGAAGCACATTAACGGTTACGGAAACAGCAGCAGAAGTAAGGGAACTGCAGGGATTTGTAACCATAACTGAATATGCACCTGAAGTTTTAGCATAATAAAGAGATGCAGTTGCTCCCGGAATTATAACTCCGTCTTTATTCCATTTATAAGTTAACCCCGAGGCTGTATTCGCATTTAATCTTACAGAGTCACCGGAACAAAATGTAAGCGGACCGGCAGCAGTAATGGTCGCAGAGGGACCGGTGGAAACCGGGTATAACGTGATAGAACGACAAGGAGAATTGCCACAGCCTGCTTCGGCACGCATATAGTAATATGCAGTAGTTGCGGGAGCAACTTTGATGGAACTGCCGGTTCCGACTAATGTACTGCCGCAGTAACCGGTATACCATTTATAAGACCCCCCGGGAGCTAAAATACCACCCACCTGGGAAAAAGTTACACTATCACCCACGCAAAAAATATTATCAACAGCATCAGATGAAATGCCTGTGGGAGCAACGGAACAGGGAGTAAAAGATAATTTAGCAGAGTTAATACTGAAGCCGTTAGGGATGCCACAATTTCTTCGCGCATACACATCATAAGTTATGCCTGTAGTTAAGCCTGATAGGTTATAAGGAAAATACGCACTGGAAAAAACGGTTCCACCCGTTCCGGCTGCTCCCCCGGTTCCGGGGGTGAAACCTGAAGGGCCGTATTCGAGGGTGATGTTTCCCTGGCATGAATCGCATACTGCATTAATGGTTGCACCGGAGAGATTGAGATTACTTGTGTAACTCAGAATTGGCTGAGGGCAGACGTTAAAGCATCTATCCTGAATGAGTAGCAATACCCGGCAGTGAATGAAATCTGCATACCATCAGCGAGGAGGTAATATGTAGTTCCGGCATTTAATATCCCCAAAGAAAGCGAAACAGGATCAAAGCCATTATAAAGACTTCCTGCAACACTTCCCACACAATTCCAGTTTTGCTCATTGCAACCCAGTGATGCCTGTTTAATATAGAAATTGGCAGAATATGTATAGTAGATTGAGTTTGCACTGAATTGATATACAAAAATGGAATACGTACCTGTCTGAGTTGGTGTAAATCTCCAAATCCCTTCTTTGGATTGATTATTACTGTTGCCGCAGAAAGTCGGGGCCCATGCACCGTCAATAGCTACAAAGCCATCGGTACAAAATTGAAGATAGTCACCGCATGAAACAATGGGCGCCTCACTGCATTTAAACGGTGTCTGCACTGTAATTTTAGCTGAATTGGCCGAAAATTGACCTGCGCAATTGCTTCTTATGTAAACATCGTACTTTGTATCTTTTGCTAATCCTGTAACATTATAAGGTGAAGAAATATTCGGAACTACAGTACCATTGGTCCCCGCAACAGCACCGGTGCCGGGAGTAAATCCCGGAGGACCATATTCAACATAGGTAGTATTCGGACAATTGGTGCTCCAGCTGAAAGTAATTGAATTAGGGCTAATGTTATAAGCGGTGCTGAATCTGGCTTGGGACAATTAATAACGAAACCATAATTTCCTCCTGACCAGATGCTGGTATCTTCTGTGTCAAATAACACATCATAGGAAGTACCGGCTGTGAGCGGTCCCCACCTGATTAAATCGTAAGAATCTTCGGTTATAACAGGATTGCCGCAAGCATAGCCGTAGAGATCACAAACTGCATTGGCGGGCCTGGAAAGAAAATTGTAAATACCATAATAATAAGGATGGTAAACTGTCACATCATAATAACCGGAAACAGGCGGAGTAAACTGACAAAGGTTTCTAATCCTTCTGTGACGTTATAGCAATTTGTGCCCGGGTAGTAATCAATGGCCCCGATTCCGCCATAAGCATTAATCTGGGTGCCAAGTGAGGGATAGACAATCGGGCTTGGGCAACCTGAAGTAGTTGTCCACAGCTTAGTGCTGCGGGGGCTGAGTGACACACCGCAATCAGCCCGCAGGTAAACATCATAAGTAGTGGACGGAGTGAGGCCGGTTATGGAATAAGAAGTTGCATTTGGGTTTACCCATTGTGTAGTTCCGGCACCTGAACCGGGCATAAATCCCTCGGGACCGTATTCGATATAATAAACGCTTCCTGTCCAGGATACCTTAATAGCGGTTGGACTATTAGCAACAAACGTCACATTGGTTGGTGCCGGACACGTTGGGCATTCAATCATGAACTTATCAGTTATAGGTGCAATTGAGGCGATATAAGGATCGGCCAATATATAATATGTTGTGCCTGCTGTAAGCGGACGAATGATACCTGGAATGTTCCGGGCCAGCCATGACCGATGCAGGTCCATCCTGTACTGTTACATCCTGAAGATTGCGGTTTATAATAAAAACTGCTTATATTCTGATTACCCAAATTATGTATGACCAGGATATGATCTCCGGAGTAAGCAGCCGTAAACCTGTAAATGGATTCTTTGCCTTCTCCGCTATAGCAATTTCCTCCATTGATAGACCATCCACCCTGAGCAGTAGTCATATTTAATGACACAATATTACCACAGGAAATCAGGGGAGTTGTATTACAATCAGGTACCGTGGAGAATTGTCTTGCGGTGCTGTTTACTGTCCAGTTGCCCGTATTGCAAAAAATGCGCATGTAATAATCATAGGTAGTGGCAGGGGTAAGCCCTGTAATAGTATACTGAGCAGGATTAGATGGAACAGTTACCAGCGTACCTCCCGTACCGGCAGTATTTGTTGTGCCGGGTGTAAGGCCCGTTAGGCCATATTCGAGATAATATGTTCCCTGCTGGCAACAACCATAACTTGGATCTGCTGTTGTAGGGGTAACATTAAACGCAAGGCCTGTGCTTGGAGTACTGCACTGTGAAAAAGTTTTTTCGTTTGAAATAAACAGTAAAGTTAAAATGGAAAAAAAATATTTTACCGGTGTGGAATTAAGTTTAATCAACATGGCTTACCGTTTCAGATGATTAAGAAATTTAGCAGTTAAAAGATTTTCAAAACTACAGGTTGGGTTTTGATTGCACAATACGACATTAATATGAATTTTTTACTGTCGAAAGAAAAGAATCACTGAGAAATTTTTCGATCATTGAAACAGTGCCGGCTATAAAAGCAGAGTCCTGCGGGGTTGTGATCTCCCCGATGTATTCTCCATGTGCACCGGGAAGAATAGCAAGAAGCGAATGAGGCATCAGGCGGTGCATTTCTGCTGCATGTTCAGGACTAACGACATCCGTGTTACCGATGATGATAAATGCAGGTGCTTTGATGTTTTTTATATCTTCTTCTTTTATGTCAGTGAAAGTTTGCATCCTTACAACGTCTCTTTTATACATAGTATAAAGTGCATTTGTATCGGGGTTTATCTTCAGGTATGCGTCTTTTAACTGTTGCGGCATTTGCTCAAATGTTGCATGCTTCATCATTTCCCAGAACCATGGATAAGAGCCGTCTTTTTTAAACATGGTAGACGCCACAATAATTTTATTAACCAACTCCGGGTGCCGGATAGCTATTTCGAGTGTAGTGCTCGCACCATTGCTGAACCCGAAAATGTCGGCTTTGCTGATGCGGAGCTGTTTGAGCAGTTCCGCCACATCATCGGCATCCTGTTCAAAGCTCAGCGGCCTGTCTATATCTGCCGTGTGGCCGTGTGCCTGCAATTCCACTGCAATTACTTTATGATTTTTTGCAAATGAATGCAGCACGCGTCCAAATGAGGTTTGGATGGTAGAGCCTCCGCCATGAATCAAAACCAATGGTGACCCTGTTCCATGTATTTCATAATACATTTTCAGCCCGTTCACATTAGCATAACTACTGGTACTGTCTTGCTTTGCATCTTTGGTTTCAGCGGATAGCATATTCTTGTTTGTGTCTTGTGAATTGTTACAGGATGAAATTGTAAGGATTGTGATGACGAAAATTATTGGCCGGATCATTATTCAAAGATAAATTCTTATGGTCAATTATAAACCAGGATTGTTGCTAAGAATGGCAGATAGCGATGAGGAAATAAAAAACTGATTGTGATTGGCTATGAGAGTATTTCGAATATAGTCAGCTTAGCCAGACCATTACTCTTTAATTATTTTCTTTATTACGACAGCTTCATCCGGATTTATGATTTTCAAAAAATAAACTGCTGCAGGAAGGAAAGAAATATTTATTTCGCTTTTCGTTTTAAAGATTGCAGCCGCATATATCCTTTTGCCGAACATATCAGTAATTTCAATTTGAGATTGTTTTGTTAAGCCTGTAATCATAAATGCGCCTTCTGTTGGATTCGGGAAAACAGAAAAGGTCGCATTCTCAGGAATTTCACTCACCCCTGTTCCGATGGGCGGAACAATATAGCTGTAGTAAACATCCTCTTCCCCATTTAAGGTATTTGCCCAGGCGAGATGGGCACCGGAATTGTCGGACACCATATCGAAGTAATCACCCATTTTAGACTGGTTCGGGTAACCAACGTGTGGATCGAAAGAACCGGACAATTTTTCATTAGCGGACCACGTGTCGCCCTGATCGGTTGAATAAGAATAGTAGAGCGCAGACTCATCTGAGCCGGGATTGTCACGGGTATCGAGCCAAACCACATCAATCCTGCCATTGGGCGCAACCGACATCGTGCCAAACCATTGCATGTTTGATACCGAGGCATCATCATTTATCTGAATGGGCGGACTCCATGTAAGACCTCCGTCTGTACTCTTTACAAACATCACATCACCCATATCAGCATTTGACAACCGTCCTAATGAAGCGCATACATAAACATTGTTTTGACCCGCTCCATTGGAGCGATCCACATCTATATTTACCTGGCCGAACAAACCCATCGGGTTAACGGAAGACCAACCGCCAATGTATCCGTCCATGTAAACCGATGAGGGAGGATTCCAGGTAATTGATGAGGCGGGTATTTGTGCATTCAATGATTTGGCAACTATAATAGTTCCATTTGAATCGGTTCCGGAAATATATAATTCACCGGCTTTTCCTACTGTTTCCGTTCCAAAAAGAGGATAACCGTCAACTACAGTACACGGTTCAAAACTACTGCCACCGGTAGTTGAGCGCGTAAAGAACCCGGGAAGACATGAACTGTAATTAGACGTCCACGCTGAATAAATATTTCCACTGCCCATACCTGACGTACGGTCAATTGCCATCCACTGCTTATCGCCACCGCCTGCATCAGTTCCGTTATTCCATGCCGCACCTCCATTATTACTTATAAATACTTTGCAGAAAAAATTATTGGAAGCATCCACCGTTAAACTGTTGTAATAGAAATTTCCGGAATTGTCGTAATCCAGAACAGGATCGGAGCGGAAAATGCCGGGATCAATCACCCCCGGAAATGTCCACGTTTGCCCTGCATCAGATGTATAACTCCATCCGGCCTGACGGAAATTACTGCTTACATTGTCGAATTGCCTCCAGCCAATAACAACTTCGTCAGAATTCAACGGATTCACCGCAATGCTCGGTTCATTGGCAGCATCGTCAATGATATTTTGACCTCCGGTATTTACATTTACCTGGCTTGTAAAGATAGTGCTGCCGGTTGTCATTTTAAACGCACCACTATTCCTGTATTTATATTTATATGCAGGAGAAATTTTTTTGTTATTCCAGGCATTAGGTAGATAAGGGTCGCCTAACGTTTCCTGTTCCATTTGTATTTTTTTATGAACAGGAATGCGGGTATCCTGGCCAGAAGTGGCTAACGAACTGAAAATTGAAATGGCTGCAAAGAGCGGTAATAATCCATTATTATTTTTCATAAGTGTATTATTAAATTACTATTTAACAAAGGTTATTAATATTTCTTTTAATATAAAAGCGTTTAGGAATTTTTTTTACATAGAATTGGAAAGAAACAGAATGTAACCATATTAATCGCAATGAATGTCTCGGAATTATCAGGATAAATTTCAAAATGAAATTAATTACAATGGTGAATTTCCTCTTTTAAAAATTAATGTTTCAAATAGACAGAGAAAGTCATGAAGGTTTTTTCATGATAAGTGGATATTTTGAAAAAATCATGTAGGTTTGTATTTGTTATTAAAAAATAAATCGAAAACTATGAAAAACAAATTCTTTATTTCCGCAGTATTAATATTGGTATTGCAGTTTAATGCAACTGCACAGACATTAGTTACGCAGGCAAAACCTGTGAATAGTAAAGAATGGGGTTACGCAAATCTTAAAGGGGAATTAATCATCCCTGCAACATACCGGAAGTGTTACAGGTTTTCACCCGAGGGCCTGGCTGTCATATATAATTCTGATGGCCGCCAGTATTATTTTATCAATCTTAAAGGGGAAAAATTGCCAACTGAAATTAAAGATTTCAAAATTAAAGACGGGTTGGGTTTTGATGTGGACGGATTTAAAAACGGGTGGATGCTTGTTAAGCCAGGTGAAAAATGGGGTTATATCAATGCGCAGGGCAAATTGGGAATTGCTGCAAAGTATGATGATGCCACTGATTTTAATGATGGGTTTGCTTCTGCCAATATCGGCAGCAAATATGTTATCCTCAATGCAAAAGGTGAGGAAACTCCCGTAAGCGCTGATAATATTGCTGACATAAGAACTTTTAATGAAGGTCTTGCTCCTTTCAAGAGCACTGATAAAAAATTCGGATTCATTTCTTCTGACGGAAAGGTTGCTGTCAGCGCTCAATATGAATCGGTGGGATACTTTGTAAACGGCCTGGCATGGGCAAAACAGGGAGGGATGCTGGGTTATATTAACCCTAAAGGCGAATGGGTTATTAAACCGCAATTTGACGCGGGAAAAGAGTTCGATAAAGAAAGCGGTCTCGCACGAATTAAGAAAGGAGATAAATGGGCGTATGTAAAAACGTCCGGTGAAATTGTTTATATAAATGACACAGATGTGTGGGGCGATTTTTCAGAAGGCCTTGCCGAAGGGAGAAAAAATGATAAAAAAGGTTTTTATAACAGTAAAGGCGAATGGACAATTCCACCGCAATTTGATGGCACGCGCGATTTTCACAATGGCTATGCGGCTGCTAAGGTGGGCGGTAAGTGGGGAGTAATTGACAAGCAGGGCAAATGGGTTATTTCACCCGCTTTTGATGGAATCAAAGACATGGAATTAGTAAACCAGTAAAAACTCTAAGCACTTGCTTTTGTCTTTTCGGAAACATAGAAATGCTGGCGATGTGTAAAGCCTACTTTACGACCATAAAGAATTTTCATGTTATTATCAGCCAGCATTTTTTTAACCCGCGGTGTGGTATAAAAAGTAATTAATCCTTTGATAAAAAGATTTTGATACTTTCCTCTTAATTCAGCGACAGGGCGTTTTGGTAAATGTGAATAAAAGACGGCACGTGTTAACCTGTAAACTCCTAATCCAAAAATTTCAGAAATCCATTTGGTGCCTGGTTTTTTTTCACTCCAGCGCATTAATGTACCATATGAATAAAATAAATATCCATAAGGGCTGTGCAGGTTCCTCAGCTTCAGAAAAAGTAATCCACCGGGCTTAAGAATCCGGCAACACTCTGACAATGCGCGGGGAGGATCGGGGGTGTGATGAATTACTCCTGTTGAAATAACAAAATCAAATGAGTTAGAAGCGACCGGCATATCGAGATTGTTTGCCCATACACAGTAATTATTACTATTACTGTTTACCATCTTTGCTGAGTTCAGTGAATAATCAAAGCTCACCACATTTTTATAACCTTTGAGGCTCATGTAATTGGAAACACGGCCTCCACCGCAACCTACATCAGCAATCATGGAATCTTTGGGAACTTTTGCTAAAAATTCTTTTATGTCATTTTCAACTCCTGCTTCCACTTCAGCCGGATCATTCCAGTTACGGATGCCGAATGGATTTTCTTCGTAAAATTTTGAATCGCCCAAATCAGCGCCCCGTTCATTTTCTTTTATTAAACAAAGGACGCCATCATAAACCGGGTACTTTTCTCCTTTTTCTGTCTCAAATAAGTTTTCATTTGTCATTTTTAAAGGGTTAAGATTTTCGGGGCTTCTTAATAAAGATGTGATTTGAGGCCTTTGTGATACTGTCAGTTTCATTATTCTTTGTATAGTTATTTAATTTAATTTGGTTGGATTGTCATTTTTTAATGTCTTATTAAAATAATATAGTAAGTGCCCCAGTGATGAAAGCATAGTGGCTTGTCCCCAGTGAATGGCTTCAAGGTTATAGGTCCAATGTTTGTATATGCGGTAGCGAAAACTGCCATTGGGCTTTTGCATGTTGGCAACCGTCCACTCAGCTATCTTTTGTGCATGTAAACCGGCATCAGCCTCCCTGATTGAGTATTTGGAAAATGATTCAATGGCTTGTGCGCATGCTTGTATATCGGCCGGATATAAACTGTTGTTATAAAATTTAGGTTGTCCGTCAGGTTCAAAAAAATTTTTTTTCCAATACTGATATGTGGAATCAATTACTTCATCGCTGACAAAATCTTTACCTGCAATATTCTGTGCTGTGCAAAAACAATCAAGATTATATCCTGTATGATAATTATCAATCCAGTGAAGCATCGGGACAGCACCATAGTACCAGCTTCCATCAGGGTTCTGCTTTTGAAGCGTCCAGTTGACGGCATTTTTTGCTGTTTCAAAGTATAAAGGGTTATGTGAATATTTCCACCCCCTGAGAAGGGTCGCCACAGCAAGTAAATTAGAATTATGTATCTGTGCTTTAATCCCGGGAGCGTAAGCAATGCAAAATCCCGAATCGTCATGAATACGTTCTAAATCTTTTTCAGTGAAGTCAGCTACCCTGATCACTACCTCTTTGTATATTTCATCACCCAAAACTTTATAAGCCAGCTCAAATGATTCCTGGATGTGTGCAGACCAAACTATTGTAGGTAATTCTTTTTTAAAGTATCCAGCCCTGCTTGCAAAATCAAAATCGTTCCCCCAGCAATATCCTGAATATCCTTTTGAAGCATGATCCATCAACCATTGCAGGCTTTTTTTAACAGTGGGAATATACCGGTCATCACCAGTCGCCAGGTAATGGCAAAGATACCCTTTGACAATAAAACCAAAAGCCTTTGTACTATGTAACTTCGGAACACCTAGCAACGGACGGACATTGATAAAAAATCTTTTTGAAACCTGGACGGCAATAATTTTAAGCCAAAGACTATTGAAGGTAAGGGTATTTACAAAAGGAGATGCAAGCAGGTCATCGTATTCATAACCTTTAAAATCATTATGGGCCAGGTAATCACTAAGCTTTTGAAAAGACTGTTCGATCTTTTTCTGACCTGCCATTTTTTTCTTTGTTACAAGGATCTCCATTTTGAAATTCTGATCACGCCCCTAATTTAATTTTCATCATTAATGCATCGCAAAAATACTTGGCAGCCCAGTTTGGAAAACTAAGTATCGAATAACTACCATAGACAGGAAAAGAACCTTTAACTCCTCCAAGCACACCTTTTTTTGATGTTTTCACATTATGAATAGTTTTTATGAAATTTAACATACGGGAGGCTGCTTCTTTATATCGCATGTTTCCGGTTTCTTCAAACAACATCATCCAAACGAGAGATATTTGAATGTTCCCGGTTACACAAATAAATTTGCCTTCCGAATTGCGGAAATATTTTCCGTGGTTTTCCCAGTTTTCATCCCAGAAGGCAAATAACATTTTGCGTTCATCAAAAATGTCGAGCATCCTGGCGGCTGTTTTAATGGCTGCATCTAAATATCTGTTGTCCTTTATGATCCGATATGATTCAATTAAACCTTCACAAGTATAAGAAAGAAAATGAGTGTTTGGCAACCCCCCCACTCTTGATGTTCCGTGTTGGAACCAGCCATTCTCTGCCTGCTGCTGCATGGTCCAATTCAGGTTTGCTTTTGCAACCCGAAGGTAATCTTCATTCTGTAATATTTCATTAATCATCAGCAGCGCCCACGAACAGCGTGAATTGATTGTGTGCTTTAATCCCCGGTGGAGGTTTTTATCCCACACTCCTTCAGCATCTGTGCTCAGGACCAGGAAATCAGCTGCACGCTTAGCATTATCTAAATATTTTTTGTTTTTTGTTTCTGCGTAAGCACGGATAAAACCAAGCATATTTTGCCCCGTGTTAAAAATGATAGGCTTTGTTTTTCCTTTTGCTTCATTATAATTTCCCTGCATACAGGCTCCATTATCTAATTGCACCTTTCCTAACCAATCTGTCAGACGGGTTGCAAGCTCAGAATATTTTGGCAGTGAAAATTTTTTTGCATAATCATAAAGCGTTGGAATAATGTAACCGGTCGTTTCAGGAAAAGGATGAAGCCATTTGCCTTTAATCAGGCTGTAATGGCTTGCCGAGCCTCCGTTGCCATGAATGCACGATTGCTCGATCCATTCAATACATTTACAGAGATGTAATTCATCATCTCCGCCTTTTTGGGGAAGAGATGCTTTTCCAAGCTTGAAATTCAGAAGACCATCTTTTATACTTTCTGCTACAATAAATGCTAAATCAATCATAGAAATCCGCACGACACCCTTAAATACCCCATCAGGGAGCGCGAAAATAAATAAAATAATGCGTCATTAAATAAATTAATGAGACTAAGACTTGCATCGTCCTAAAATAAGTTTACGGTTTTTAATTTAATACTGGATTTATGGGTGGGCCACCTTTTTTTCAGTGAAATTGAAAGCGAAACAAAATTGCTTTATAAAATTCTGAAAGTCAGGTGGCAGGTATAATGGCAGCGAAGAAATAGTTACACCGAATCTTGAAGCCATTATTTTCGTTTCCCTTTAACCTTTTTCACAGGTCGTTTTTTAACAGTCATTGTTTTTGGGCGGGCATGACGCGGTTCGTAAACTCCAATTTTTACCCCTCCCGGCAATGTAAGTTGCGTGAGCAATCCCCAACCCTGGTCCTGAATTTTACTACACTGAATTTTATTTTTCGTCATCTCATCTGTGAATGCTTTGATGTCATCACACATAAAATAAAACTCATGGGCATCATTGTTTGATGAAGGGTGAACTGCAACTTCAGCAGGAGGAAGCCCGAAGATGAGCCATCCGCCCCCCACATCCACGTTTGTCAGTTTAAGAACCTTAAGGAAAAATTCCCGGTCCGCATCAGCATTTTTGCTGTAAATAATTGAATGAGCACCTGTAATCATAGTTTAAAGTAAATAGGTTGAAATTAATTTTGCAAAGGTATAAAATTGTGTTTCTGCATTTAATTTGAGCGGTTTTTTAATACAGTCATTATCACATCCTGTTTTGTTGTTAAAGTAAAAAGTGTTTGCATATCCGTTGAAAAATTTTTCGGAAGCTGTAAGCGAAATTTTCCTGCAATGGTCGCTAAAACCAAAATACCTTCCATCCATGCAAATCCTTCTCCGATGCACATCCTGTTTCCGCCACCAAAAGGTAAATAAGCATACTTAGGCAAATTTTCAATTTCCTTTTCATCCCACCGTGAGGGAATAAATTTTTCAGCGTCATGAAAATATTTTTCACTGTGGTGCAGCAAATAAGTTATGGTCCATAAAACAGAACCTTTCGGAAAATGATAATCCTTAATCACTACATCTTCCTTTGCTTCCCTTGCAAATGTCCATGCAGGAGGATATAACCGTAACGATTCTTTGAAAATATTTTTTATAAAATGAAGCGCATGATAATCGGCTGCCTGCGGTAAACGATTTTGAATTACAGAATTTACCTCTTCATAAAATTTATTTTCAATGTCAGGATGTTTCGCAACAAGGTATAATGTCCATGTCAATGCGAGTTTCGTGGTTTCGTGTCCTGCAAGAAAAAATGTCATTACTTCATCACGGACCTGTTCATCGGTCATACCCATGCCTGTGTCTTCGTCTTTTGCATCCATCAGCATCGTGAGCAAATCTTTTTTTGTCCTGTCAGCTTCTTTCCTGTAAGATGCGATTATTCCATTCACCACTTCGTCTAATTTTTCTTTATACCTGTAAAATTTTTTTACGACAGGGATTTTGATATCATGAACCAAACAATAAACATAAAATGGATTTTGAAGAATTTTATTTGTCATCCCGAAAACCGACTGTAAATTTTTTCCAACTTCATCAATGGTATTATTTTCAATTCCCGATCCGAACATAGCTTTGGTAATTACTTTCAAAGTAATTCGCGTCATGGCCTGGTTGATATTGATCGTTTCTCCTTCTTTCCAATCTTTTATTTCTTCATCAGCACAGTTCACCATTACATCCGCATACTCCCTGATCCGCTCGGGATAGAATGCAGGCTTGATTAATTTCCTTTGCAGCTTATGGTGCTCGCCATCACTGGTAAATAATCCTTCTCCCAAAAATTTTCTGAATGCCCTGAAAAAATAAGTGCGTTTCATTTTCAAACCCTGCGTGGTCAGGATTTCTTTTATCACTTCGGGATCGTGAATAAAATAACTTTTAATTCCTGTAAAAGAATTTTCAAACACATCTCCGTACTTTGCCATTTTCTTTTGAGTGTAAGCAATTGTATTATTGCCTATCTCTCTATATTCCAGCAAATCGGTCAGGATGGGAATTAATGTTCTTTTCGGGATTGGTTTCATTACGAAACAATATTAATAAAAAGGAACATACCCTTTTTTCACACTCCTTTATACATACCCCCTGCCTTAAAATTCAGTAATTTTGCCGACCCCGAATATTTTTGATGGTAGAAGAAACTGAGAATATTGAGATTTACGGAGCGAGAGTCCACAACCTTCAGAACATTGATCTTGTTTTTCCAAGGAATAAATTAGTGGTCATTACCGGCTTAAGCGGAAGCGGAAAATCATCGCTTGCTTTCGATACGATATATGCAGAAGGTCAGCGGAGGTATATGGAAACTTTTTCCGCCTATGCACGCAGCTTCCTCGGCAACCTCGAACGGCCTGACGTGGATAAGATTACAGGTTTGAGTCCTGTCATTTCCATCGAACAGAAAACGACCAATACAAATCCGCGTTCCACCGTGGGGACTGTGACAGAGATTTATGATTTCATGAGGCTCCTTTTTGCACGGGCCGGTGAAGCGTATTCATATGTAACAGGAGAAAAAATGATCCGCATGTCTGATGACCAGATCATCCGAAAAATTATAGAAGTGTATGAAGGAAAAAATATTCTCCTGCTCGCTCCTGTTGTGAAAGGACGTAAAGGCCATTACCGTGAGCTGTTTGAAAATATTATTCATCTTGGGTTTATAAGGGTTAGAGTGGATGGAACGATCATGGAGATAAAACGCGGAATGAAGCTTGACCGTTATAAAACGCATGATATAGAAATAGTGATTGATAAAGTTAAAGTGGATGAAAAAGCTTCGACAAGGATTTCAGATTCGGTGAGAACTGCGTTGCGTCATGGAAAAGGAACAATGATGGTGCAGGAGGATGACAATGACCAGGCACGGCATTTCAGCCAGCACCTGATGTGCCCCACTTCAGGTATTTCTTATGATGAACCGGCACCCAATACTTTTTCTTTTAACTCTCCTTATGGAGCGTGCCGGAAATGTAACGGGTTGGGAACTGTGGCGGAGATAGATTTGAAAACTGTGATACCCGACAGGAAGAAAACAATCCGTGACGGGGGCATAATTCCACTGGGCAGTTACCGCGACACGTGGATTTTTTCACAGATACAGGCCATCGGAAGAAAATACGGATTCACTCTTACCACTCCGATCGAGGAAATTAATGATGAGGCAATTAATATTATTTTATATGGCTCGGATGAAGTGGTGGTGGTAAATAAAGAATACGTTCCCGGCCAGGTGAGCAGCTATTCACTTTCGTTTGATGGTATTGTGAATTTCCTTGCCAGCCAGGTTTCGGAAAATTCTTCAAACAGTATAAAAAAATGGGCTGAGAGTTTTATGCATAGGGTGGAATGTCCGGAATGCCATGGAACACGCCTCAAAAAAGAATCCTTGTATTTCAGGATTCTCGATAAAAATATTGCGGAGCTGGCCATGATGGATTTGCGTGACCTGAAAATATGGTTCGATAAGATTGAAGGTAAATTAGAATCACGTCAGCGGAAAATTGCCCAGGAGGTTTTAAAGGAAATTCGCAAACGGATAAAATTTTTACTCGATGTGGGATTGGAGTACCTGACGCTAAATCGAACATCCAAGTCACTTTCAGGAGGGGAATCTCAGCGGATCAGGCTGGCTACCCAAATCGGTTCACAGTTGGTAGGTGTGCTGTATATTTTAGATGAACCAAGCATTGGTTTGCATCAGCGGGATAATATCCGTTTGATAAAATCATTAAAGGAATTACGCGATCTCGGAAATTCAGTTATTGTTGTAGAGCATGATAAAGAAACTATTCTTGCCGCAGATTATGTAATTGACCTGGGCCCGGGAGCAGGAGTGCATGGAGGAAAAATTGTGGCAAAGGGCGACCCGGATAAAATTTTAAATTCGGAAACGCTCACAGCAAAATACCTGAATGGTTCCATCCGAATTGATGGTTCAAAACGCAGGAAAGGAAACGGAAAAATAATTTCAGTGAAAGGTGCAACCGGGAATAACCTGAAAAACGTTTCTGTTGACCTTCCACTGGGAAAATTAATTTGTGTAACAGGAGTTTCAGGAAGCGGAAAGTCTTCTTTGATTAATGAAACGATTTACCCCGTGATGAATCAGTATTTTTATAATTCTCTGACGAAACCATTGCCTTATAAATCACTCAAAGGTTTAGAACATATTGATAAGGTAATTGAAATTGATCAGTCACCAATTGGCAGAACTCCGCGGTCAAACCCCGCAACGTATACCGGTGTATTTACTGACATAAGAAATTTATTTGCGGAATTAAAAGAATCAAAAATTCGCGGGTATCCTCCCGGTTGGTTTTCGTTTAATGTGAAAGGCGGAAGATGCGAAACCTGCCAGGGTGCCGGGATGAAATTGATTGAAATGAATTTTCTTCCCGATGTGAATGTATTGTGCGAAACATGTAATGGTAAGCGTTATAACCGTGAAATACTGGAAATCCGGTATCGCGGAAAATCTATCAGCGATGTGCTCAACATGAGCATCGAACATGCCGTGGAATTTTTTGAAAACATGCCCTCCATTTTGCATAAAATAAAAACATTGAAAGATGTCGGTTTGGGTTACATTACTTTAGGGCAACAATCCACCACCCTTTCAGGTGGCGAAGCGCAACGTGTAAAACTGGCAACTGAATTATCAAAACGCGATACGGGAAATACTTTTTATATCCTCGATGAGCCCACCACAGGACTCCATTTTGAAGATGTAAGAATATTGCTGGACGTACTGCATAAACTTGTTGATAAAGGAAACACTGTATTGGTTATTGAACATAATATGGATGTCATAAAAGCAGCCGATTATATAATAGATTTGGGACCTGAAGGCGGAAATGCAGGCGGCAGAATTATTTTTGAAGGAACACCGGAAGAAATTATTAAAGATCGTAACAGTATTACCGGTGAACATTTGAAAAGAGAATTAATTCAGGAAGAGGTATAACAAAAGTCTTAATTGAGCGTATATAACAGACGCGTATATTATTAAATTCAATTTTAAATTTTAACTTTTTCACATGACTTCAGACGAGGCAAAAATCCGCAAAGCATTTACTGATAAAGACTGGCAGGAAATCAGGACCGAAGACACCTGGCAGATTTTTAAAATAATGGCAGAGTTTGTGGAGGGATTTGAAAAATTAAGTAAAATCGGTCCGTGTGTTTCTGTTTTCGGATCTGCACGAACGCTTGAAGGAACCAACCACTATAACCTTGCAGAAGAAATTGCATTCAAGCTTACAAAAGAAGGTTATGGAATTATTACCGGAGGTGGACCGGGCATTATGGAAGCTGCCAACAAAGGAGCAAACAGGGCAGGAGGAAAATCTGTTGGATTGAATATTGAACTTCCTTTTGAGCAATCCGCCAATCCATATATTGATTCTGACAAACTGATTTTCTTCAATTATTTTTTTGTGAGAAAACTGATGTTCATTAAATATGCGCAGGGATTTGTTGTGTTGCCGGGAGGGTTTGGCACAATGGATGAATTATTTGAAGCCCTGACGCTTATACAAACACGGAAAATCGGAAAATTTCCAATTGTATTAATTGGCCGTGATTACTGGTCTGGTATGTATGAGTGGATTAAGACACGTGTGCTCGAAGAAAAATATATTCATGAAGCAGACTTGAAACTTTTTAACCTGGTTGATACTGCAGAAGATGCCGTTAATCATATCAATAATTTTTATACAAAGTATTTGCTCAAACCCAATTTCTAGATTTTTTATTTCTGGTGTATCCTGATAATGTCCAGCTCAACATAAAATAAAAGCTCAGGTCTTTTTGCTTCAGTTGCTTTTTTTACTTCATCTAACGTAGGGTAACCGTTTGTGCCGATAAATAGCCTTGCATCATCAATCAGGATAATATGATTTTTAACAGGGTGGTCGAAAATGCTTTGCAATTCTCCGAATATAGGACACACCAGTTCATCGCCTTTTACATCGAAAACCGAATTATAATGTCCGTCCAGCCAGAACAAAGTGGTCTCATTGATTTTGCTGTTAAGCATTGATGCCAGGACCCTTCCACTATCACCATTTACAATTTCAATATTTTTTTTTGAAGAAAATCTTTTTCTTGCATTTTCAAAATAGTTTTTATTTATTTCGACAGAAAATATCTTTTTAAATAATGATTGAACAGATGCAATGGTGTCTCCTGCAGCAGTCCCTGTTTCAAAAAAAACGGGGGTTTTAAATTTTTTTGCATAGTCCTTTATGATTTTCCGCTTGACGAAATAGGGTGGAGGTACTGGTTTTCCAGAGAGATTCCATTTAATTACCTGGTAACGATCCTTAAATGATTTGAGGAAATTAAAAAAGAAGGATTGCCTTATTTTATATTTTAATTCGGACATTTTTAGTTTTAAATTTTTGATATCAGGTTTTTATCCATGAATCGGGAATCAGATCTTTATATTCTGACATAGCAGTTTCAATTTTGCCCGGTATTGGATTTATCCATCGTGAAGGAGCGCAAACAATTTTGTTCTGGTAATTACCAAGCCAGGCCCCCCACCAGCTGAAAGAACTGTTGGCAATTATAAAATGTTTGCAATTACTCATTAACCGCAAATCTTCGTAGCTTTTGTCGGGGAACAAATTTTTAAATAAAATTAAGCTGTTTCTGAAATAATAATTGTTTTCCCATTTAAAATGCATCCTGCGAGAATTATGAGAGATGTATACAGCTTTTCCTTCAGGTTTTAAATTTTCTTTTACCCATTTCGGGTCATCAGAAAAAATGAAAAAGACAGGATTGTTTGTAGCCGCTTTAATATAATCCTGGCATTTTTGATAATAATTTAAGTCGCAAATTCCTCCGTATCGCTCATTGGCCTTATTTATGGTGACAAAATCTCCCCGTCTCACATGAACAGCAACTGATTCGCAACTTCTGATTTGTTCAATTAAATTTTTATTTTTTTCAGAAGGATCAATTTTAAATGTGAATTCTTTTTTGAGAAGAAGTTCATTGTCCCTGAAATATTTTTCCGATTGCCAGTAGCCTTTCAAAACTACATTTTCCTTTACTTCAAAAAAACTTTTGTTAAATCCTCCGGGACTTTCTTTATAGATAATGCAGGATTTTTTTTTAAATAATTTGTCTGTTTCATTTTTGCCGGCAATCTGCTCTTCAATATTAAAGCAATTCAACGCATAGACACGATGCCAGTTGCGATTCAACTTGCGCGTAAATAATTTTAAGGTAGTGTTGTTCCTTAATGCCAGGCTCCGGCCTGCAGCATATTGAAACATTTGATTACCCAAGCCACCGCTTAATTCAACAATAACCATTTTAGTAGTAAACTTCCCGGGCAAGGCGGGCAAAGATATTAAAAACATGCTGACAGCAATTAAGCACCTGATAGTCAGAATAACATATTTCTTCTTGCATTATTATTTTAGGTATTGATGATAACTTTTTTGTATTTAATGAACATTATGGTTTTGGAAAAGAACCGGAAGGAAAAATTCTTCGTCACGAAATTTCTGAACACGATTTTGCGAAAATTAAATATTATTCCACAGAATTAAGCACATATGTCAGTCGTTCCACCATTTTCGCTTCCGTAAAATTTTCCTGGTATAATTTTTTACTTTCCTGCGCCATCTTTTTTCTGATACCAGAATTTTCAATCAAAAAATTTAATTTTTCCGCAATTTGCCCTGGTTGTCGTGGTTGAACAATAAATCCATTCTGACCATGAATTACTGATTCAACGATAGCCCCCTGGTCCGTTGAAATTATCGGAAGCCCTGAAGCCATAGCCTCTACAATAACCCAGGGATGTCCCTCTGGTTCCCTCGGAGCAAATACAAATATATCTGAAGAGGCAAGGTGTTTAAATTTTTCAATATTAATTTCGGGAGAGTAAAAGTGAACAGGTAAATTATTTTTTTCAACGAGGCTGAGGCATTTTGTCCTGGTGTTCTGATTCCTCCATTCCCCGATAATAGTGGCAGTAAATTTTTTTTTGTTAGTGTTTTTTAAAATAACAAGGGCATCTATCACATCTTCAATTCCTTTAGTTGCCTGCAGGTTACCAAGGTAAATAATCCTTATTATATTATTTGAGTCTTTTTGAGCTGCAGGAATTTTGTAATCAGCACCGTTAGGAACGACAAAAATTCTCTCACCAGGAAAATAATCTTCAAATAAGTATTTAAGATTGTGTCCTAAAACAATAACACCTTTTGTGGATTTTAAAATTTTTTTGACATACCATTTGGTTAAAAGAGAGCTTTTGTTTTGAATCCAGTTTTTAAAATCACTTCCTCTAAGCTGTAAAATCACCTTACAGCCTGATATTCTTGAAATAATAATAAAGATGGAATCTTTAATAAAACCCATAGTTGTTTGACTGATTGGTATCAAAACTAAATCAGGTTTATTTCTGCGAATAGTTTTCCACATCTTAAAATAAATCATATTATTCCTGATTATTTTTTTTATACTCCATTTACCCAGCGTGAGCAGCGATTCATTTGCTTTTGTATCAACATGAATGAGGTCAAAATTGTTTTTCAGGGCCGAATTCAAAAGAATTTCTGTAGCAATTGAAGGGCCCATATATGGCGGTGGAAGTTTTCCTAGAAGCAAAACCTTTTTCTTGCTCATCGTGAACCGGAAGTTTCAAATAAATTTAAAAGATAATTTATGATTAATAATCTTAAGTTAAAGAAATTTTTACTGGCGGACGTGCGCGTAATCTGTGAGTGTTTTGACCGGTGTGTAAAACTTTTAAAGGGATTGAAAAATAGGCAAACACACTAAGAATAATGTACAGAAAAGAAGCATATACTGTAGGGGTAACAGAGATAGAATACAAAATGAGAACACCTAATGCGCCTAAACCAAGGTAAAGAATTCCTTCCCGCTCTTTTATAATTCTTCTAAATAAATTATAAAGGTATAGAAGATAGATGAACAGTCCGACATACCCGGTGCAAATTAAATTCCGCAGGTAATCATTATGAACCCCTCCGGTCATAAAAGCATAGGGGGTTCCCCCTGTAAATGCCATCCCGAACAATTGCGGGATGATAGAAGTTTTATTAAAAATGTCAGTAATTCTCTGCCAGCGTCCGACTCTGCCATGTAAATAATAGCTATCGTCCTTATCTCCGGAATAAACATTAATATCTGTCTGAACAAGTGGCAGCAAATTTTTTTCAATGGTTTTATTTCCGTAAGCGTAAATTATCAATCCTATTATACTCATAACAATTAGCCCATTTGCAGCACTTCGCTTGAAAGCAATCAGAAGATAAAGAACATTTAAAGCAATAAAAATTATGTCCGTTGCCACGTGACTCATTTTAACAAGCATAGCAGTTGAAACCAGAAGGTTGATAATAACATTTCTTATCCGGGCTTTGTGGGAGAGGGAAGAGTCTTGTTGAAGTAAAAAATAATAATTGATAAGAGTGCAAAAAGAAACATAAGTGGCATAATTAAATACATCTGCAAAATTACCCTGCCATCTTTCAATACCACGTGTATGCACCAGGTTAAGAGGATGAATAATGGATTCGTACAAAAAAACGCATACAATAACAATTGCACTATATAAGAATGTTTGAAGAACTCCATGCAGGTCTTTCCGATTCCTTATAAAATGCCTCAAGAAAATAAAAAGGTAAATGGGAGCTGAAAGTTTAATAGATATAATCCAGAATGGTAAAGTAAATACTCCTGAAAATGCCATGATAACTATTCCTATTATAACAAAACTTCCCCATACCTTGAAATTAATATCAAGGAGCGTTTGAGGTGGTTTCCGCTTGTTTTTTAATAAGGAATAAAATATAAGTACAGGGGTAAGCGCACCTACAATATAAAGCGGTGAAACGAAAGGAGAAACTTCCTTTAAATAATAAAAGTTATCAATTAAAGGTCGTAGCAGGATGAGCCACACAAACCATCGCATTGACCGGGGCAGCGATTTATACCATTGTCTCCATTCTTTAAATTTCATTGATAATCTTTGATTTTGGGAGGGAAACAAAGATACACCATTATAAAGAAAACGTTAAATATGATAGGTTGCCAATTATACATTTAAAGAACATTTAAGAAAATTAACATAGAAAATCTGCCCAACCCTATTCTCTCAATCCCAATTGTCTTTTTCACGCTGATGAATTGCTAAAAATTAAGAACACTGTTCACGAGGCCTTTTGCGCTTATTTCAACAGTTGCTTCTTTTTCGATAAATTCTTCTGCATTTTTTCGCATGGCTTCCAATTGCTGTAAATTTTCCAGGATTGAATTAATTGTAGTAACCGCATCTTTAAGATTATTGTAGTCCAGCACAAACCCTGTTTTATTTTCAACAATAAGATCATAAGTTGCACCTGCGTTTAATGATGATATGACAGGTATGCCTGCCGCCATTGCTTCATTTACCACCAGGCCCCAAACATCAAAATCAGTCTGAAATAAAAAACAAGTGCTCGCGGCAAGGTATTTCGGCAAATTATTTTTTTGAACGAACCCGTGAAATTTAATTATATCATTTAATTTTTTTTCAGTAACCATTTTTTCAAGAAGAAGTTTTTCATCTCCATCGCCAATAATATCAAGAACAAAATCTGTCCTCTTTTTTGACAACCGATCAATGATTTCAATAAGCTTGCTTACATTTTTTCTTGGAACAAGGTAACCGACATAAATTAAATGTGGTTTTTCCGGTTTTTTAATTATACTGCGGATACGATTTGTTTCCGATGAAAAAAATTTTGTATCAACCGTATTGATGGCAATATGAACTTTTTCTGCACGGGCTCCCATTTTGATGAGATATTCTTTCGCCTTTGATCCATATGCTACAAAGGCCGAAGCACGTTTAATTAATAATTTTCGTTCCCACTTTCTTAACCACGAATCCAGCCTTCCCGGAAATTCCCATGCTCCTGACCAAATCACATAATCCGCTTTCTGAAAAAATGAGCGGACCCATATTTTAATTGTTGCAGGGCTGAACCCACTCACAATTATTTTATCAGGCCGAAAATTTGAAATTATTTTATTGATTCCGCTATAAGTAAAAAAAGTTTTTTCATTGTTGCCAAAGTGTATTTTCAGCGACTTCAGAATTTCGTAGTTGAATTTAATTTCCGAATAATCAATCACCGATTTTCTCCGGCTGTATCCTTTGGACCCGAAAACAATTTTTAATTCAATATTTTTTTCTTTAAACTGCCGGTCCAATTCGTTGAAAAGCGGAATTCGGTATGGTTGAGGAACATTTGAAATTAAAAGAACTCGTCTTGTCATCAGGCCTTCATCCATTTTTTAAACCATGCCATCAGGAAATAAATCGTAAACAAATCATTGGTAGCATTTTTATTTCCTGATTTAATACGGTTAAGCAAAATTCGCAACCCGTTTTCGCTGAATAAATTTGTATTAGCACAAAAAGATGAAAGATTAGTTTCCACGAAATCTGTCATGATATCATTTCCCCATTCCTTCAGGGGAACATTAAAACCCATTTTCTTTCTGTATAAAACATCTTTCGGCAAAATTTTTTCCAGCGCTTTTTTCAAAATGTACTTGGGCTCACCATTCATGATTTTAAATTTTCCCGGTATTGACAATGCGAAATTAACAAACTCATAATCCATAAATGGTGTACGCAATTCTATGGAATTAGCCATGCCCAGGCGGTCAGCACGATAAAGATAACGGTTGGTGTCAGTAAACTTATATCCTAAAAAGCACATCCAGTCAATGTCTTCTTTACTACGTCCCGGAATTTCATCAAACATTTTTTTGTACTCAAGAATCACTTCATACGAGTTCCATTCTTTTGATCTTTCTATTAAATCAGGGCTTAAAAAATTCCGTTTCACAGATTCTTTAAAGCTACGCGCACCGCCCCAGAAAAATTCCTGTCCCATAGAGGCCCGATGAAACATTTCTCCTGCGGGTGATGAATCATCAAAAGCATTGTAGCATCCGGCAATTATTTTTTTAAGAAAAGCCGGAATTTTCGAATACGAATGAAACATAGAGTAATATTTTAAATACTTTGCATAGTTTCGGTAACCGGCAAAAAGTTCATCACTTCCATCACCCGTAGTTACTACAATCGTATTTTTTTCTCTTGCTAATTGAGAAATAAAATAAATAGGAATGCAAGTAGAGTCAACAAGCGGTTCGTCAAAAATTTCGACCATCTTTGGAAGGAAATTTTTTATATCTTCAGGTGAAACTATTTTTTCATAATGATCCGTACCAAACATTTTTGAAATTTTTTGAGCATGGTCCAGTTCATCATAACCCGGCTGGTTTTTAAAACCAATCGAATACGTTTTAACGGGATGTGAACCCATCCTGCTCATCAGGGCTACAACAGCACTTGAATCCACACCTCCGCTCAGAAAAGCGCCAACAGGTACATCTGCCACCATGCGATAGCTTACTGAATGTTGTAATGCATCAAAAGTTTTTTGTTCAAGTGATGCAAGCGTCTCATTTTGCAAATCAGTATAGCTCACTTCCCAGTATCTTTCATATTTTTTTATTCCGCTTTTATTTACTACCATGTAATGCCCCGGATGCATTTTAAAAATATTTTTAAACATAGTGGCTGGAGGCGGAAGCATGTTGAATGTGAGAAAATGATAAAAAGCCTTCTCATCCAATTCAGATTTTATCCAAGGTAATGAAAGAAGTGATTTGATTTCAGAAGTGAAAACAAATATTCCTCCGTGTGAAGAATAATAGAGAGGTTTTTTCCCCGCACGGTCTTTTGCCAAAAACAATTCCCCTTTTTCGTTATCCCAAATTGCAAATGCAAACATTCCATTCAGGAATTTCAAACAATCGTGTCCGTATTTTTCATATAGAAAAAGCAACACTTCTGTGTCGCTGTCAGACCTCAATTTTCGATCCTTTACGTGTTCCCTGATTTCTTTGTAATTATAAATTTCACCGTTAAAAATAATTACATTTCCCCTTTCACTCACCATGGGCTGGTGTCCGGCAGAAGAAAGATCAATAATACTTAGCCGCTGATGTCCGAAATAGATAGATGCCGGCTCATTTTTCCATGTGCCGTTGTCATCAGGGCCGCGATGACGGATACATTGATTCATTTCCTGAACGAGCGATTCTCCATCAGCAATCGTAATTTTTGAAAAATTATAAATACCGTTTATTCCGCACATAGATGGAGTTCAAAGTTTCAGGTTCCGGGCTTTACAGTTTCCCGGGTGAAATTTCCGGAAGCAAATTCGAAATAGTATTTCATTAACTGATTAAATCTGAAATGGTTTTCAACCATTCGTTTTCAAAATATTTTTTATCAAATTGCTGAACATATTTAAACCCTTTTTCTGCATAGTTCTTTTTATTTTTCAAAACCTCCTCAACGGCTTCCGGAAGAGTTGCGCTGTCTGTAACAATTTTTTGCCCGGCTCCTTCAAGAAGCTCTTTCATGCCACCCCGTCCCGAACCTATCACTGGTGTGTTGCACAACAATGCTTCATGAGCAATCCGGTTCCACCCTTCCACCATGGTGGAAAGTGTAATTACCAGGTCGCTGGCATGAAGCAGACGTAAATAGTCAAAACGGCCGAGGTTTAAGTATTTCACGGGCAAATCAGGTGTATTATTTCTTGGACCTGACATTACCAACTGGTAAGGCTTATTGCGAAGCGTTTCATACACCTCATAAACACCTTTCGGACGATGTGCATTTCCAATATAAATTAATGGCTGGTCACTATTAAAATGAAATTCTGATTTAAACTTTTCGATTTTGTCCACATGTAGAAAATAATCATCCGGATCAAATGAATTGTAGATCACTTTAATTTTTTTACAGCCTAAGTCAGCAAGATAGTTTTCCCAATATTTAGAAACAGTAACGACTAAATCCATTTTTAAAAGTTTTTTTTTCATGCGGTTAAAAAACCAGCGGTGCCGGAAATCTTTAAGAAAAAAATCATCATCAATGTGATGAATCACTGCAACATATTTCGATGTTTTCGGAGCATTTCCGAAAACCATAGGATAAGGTTCTTTTATAATTACATCAGCAGCCGGATAATATGATTTCAATCTCATCCAGTAACGAAAGGTATTTTCCCCGACTAATAACAATGTATTTTTATCAATGGATGTTTCAAATTTTTTTTTAAGGGCCAAAGCTGCATGAAAATCATAGGCATTTCCTCCATTAGCTCCGTTTTGCAATTTGCCGGATTCAAAGGAGTCATATACTAAAGAAGAACGCGTTTGCCATAAAAGCTTTTTCATACGCTATATCCAAGCTGTTTCATCGCAGGAAAACAATATTCAGAAAAAATTTTTTTTTGCTCCTCTGTCCAGTTTGCATATTCAGGCAAAACATCCGGTTGATAATGCTTCCCTTTTACTTTTGCATATGTATAGCGGAATAATGCACTGCGGGTTTTATTTACTTTTTTATTTTTTATTTCTTCCCATTTGTTTTTTTCTAATGTAAACCCAAAAGGATTTAAAAGTCTTTCGCAAAAATAATTATAGTTCTCAGTCAGCTCTTCAAGCTTTATTACAGGAATATTTTTATCCAGTAAATTCTCCACTGCATTCCTCCAGTTCCAGCAGACCTGCTCAAAGCGTGTTCCATCCATCCACCTCTGAATGTCTACTGTTTTTTTGGGTACGAGATGGATATCATTTTCATTTCTGCGTGTGTAGATTGATCGTATAACTTCTTCGGGGTGTCTTACCAGGTGAAAAATTTCCTCAGGTTGAAATACTTTTTTCAGCTCATCCGTTGCATTTTGCAAATAGGAATCAGAGTCAATATACCAGCCAGAATTAACTTCTGACTCAAGTTTCTTTTTTTTTCTTAACAAGTATTCGGTAATATAATCTGAATCTTTTAAATACCAGCTCAGCAACCAGAATTCCCGGCTGCCGGTATTCTCGTGTCCTACATGAACACCTTTAATTTTTCTGAGCAGCGCACTGATAAAAGATGTTCCTGATCTTCCCAAACCTGTGATGAAAATATATTTCATTTCTCAGTTTACTTATTTGTTAAAACTGAAGGTGAAAATTCATCCGTATGAAAATTCATAGTCAGAGTAAAAAATGAAGGTAAAAATTTACGGTTGTATTCAAAATATTTTTTTTCAAATTTAAACTTTTCACGCAGTACTGCGGGAATATCATCGGAAGTAACAGGAATTTCAAACCGAAATTTATTCAATTTATTTTGCATTCGAAAATAGCGTTTGCCTAAAAAGGCAAGGCCACCGGGTAAAAGAAATCCTTGTCTTGAATCCTTTATTTTATTTTCAGAAGGGATTACAGAAATATTTTTTGTGATGAAATAAGAAGATCTTTCGGGAAGATAAAATTTATAGACGTCAAACAGTGATTTGACAAACAACTGAAATTCTTCGTAAAACCCGTTCCACCACTTTATTATATCCCTGCCCGAAGGCGTACTATCGAACCAGCTTTTTCGCCAATTAATAATTTGAGCTATGCTTTCGATCAATTTTCCTGAGTTGACTCCGAGAAATTCGCAATCATATTGCAGCGCTTTTACATGCAGAAGTAAATCGCGCACTCGCAGCACACGATAACATTGTTGCAAATGCACAGTAATATACATCCTGGTAATATATTCCAGTGCCACCTGTTTTTTTAAAAACTCTGTAATTTCCGGGGAACGGAATGAATCCAACCGCATATTCGTTCCGTAAAGAAGCGTAAAATTATCAAAAAAAGTGAAGCGTAATGCCTCTTCAAAGTCCTGCTGTGAAATTCCGTAAAGGTTATGCACGAACAAATATTTTTCTTCAGGAGTAAGGTTTTCCAGAAAGTTTTTCCCGACTTTTTTGTTATCCTGGAAAATTACAATTAAATCAAGATCAGAAATACCCGGGCTTCCAATGCTCCCCACCCGGTACACTGAAACAGTTTCAGGCAGTGCAGACAGCCGCTTAACCATTGAATCCAGGACATGCCTGTATGCAGACTCTGAAACATAATGAGGAAAATCAATTAAGTGATAGCTCATTGGCAAGAAGCAACTTTAAATCAATTACAAAATGTTTCATTTGTTGAATACGTGCGTCATCAAATTTATTTTTTAATTCAGGAGGAAGGCTTCCTGAAAAATATTTTGATGGAAATAACCTGAAATGATTTCTAAGCGAGCGGTAAAAAGCAGATGGTTGATAATCCCAATGTGTCCTGATTAAAGATATTTCATCCATCACGGCATATTTTTCTTTTAATTCTTCTTTCACTTTATCAAAGCTGAATTTCTTGAAAATTCCAAACCCGGTTTTTGCCTGGATGTAAAAAGCGGGAAGCAGCATAAACTCGCTCAGGAGATTTTTGAAAACATAATAATTTTTCAAAAAACTTTTTGATTCCAGTTTGGTTAAAATTCCCAGGGCCATATTATTAAAAGCTTCAGTACACTCTTTTTTAAAACCTGTTTTTTTTACCCGGAGTGTAATTTTATTTTCACCAAAAAGGCACTTGGCATAGCGGATCAGCTCATTTGGAAAATAATATTCAGGATAGTTCCTTAAGTCAATTTCGGTGAGGATGAACCATCCATGATGCTGCAACGGATCCATTTCAAGCATTATTTTTTCAGATTGATGTAACGCTAAAGCAATTTTTTTTAACCTGGTTGCATCGTGAAGAGCTTCATTTTTTAAAATAACAAATCCGTCAAAATCACTGTATGACACCTCTTCCGAAGTCGCAACACTGCTATGCACATAAGCGCCAACCAGGTCGCCTTCTATTTTTCTTTTTAAAAAGTCAGCAATTTTTTTTGCATACCTGTTCTTACCCGGATACTCCTCTATTTCATGAGTAATCATATTAAAATCACCGGGAACAATCTTCAGCCCGTTAAAAGCATCTGAAATTTTTTTTGCATTTTTATAAAATGGCAAAGATGAAAAAATAAGGCCCTGCAATTTATCTGATTTGTCCAGGCAGCCATTTCTAAAATATTTTACCAGGAGCAATCTGAATTGTTCGTTACTCACACGTAATTTAAAATTTAAAACCTGGAGGTTATTAATGAATATGCTTCAATGAAAACAGGCGAATTTACGAAGGGTTTTTCATGTGGGCTTTTAACCGTGAACTTTTATTTCTCAATTGAAAGTATAAAAATTTAACCGGGGGAACCTGGAGATTCAAAGCATAAAACTTCAGGGTGGCCAGGAGTGTATAAAAAAAAGATATAAATTTTTTTTGCTTCCAGTAGTTAAACAAAAGTTTGGAGTAAATAATATTCATGGCTTTCTTAATATTCCTTTTTACTTTTTTGGATTTGAAATATTTTAACATTGCTTTGTAAGTACCCAGCTTATTCTCTTCCTTTTGAAAAGAAGTGGTTCCGGCATAATACCCGGCTCCATGAAGGCATTTGTTCCCGGTCACTTTATTTATAAATTTTATTTTGCCTTCCTGGCTGACGATTGATTTTAAAAACATATCAGCATTGATAACTTTATTAAAATCATCAGGAAAATTTAAAGGTAAAGCGTCTTTCCTGAAAACAGTTGTCAGCGTTGGAGGGGAAATTTTGGCGACAAAAGTTTCGTGGGTAAAAACATCTGCAGAATAATGTAACAAAGTTTTGACGAGCGTTTCACCTGATCTGCCAACCATGCTTATGTTTGTAAAACACATAGAAAAATCAGGATTGTTTTCAAGAAATGATATTTGTTCCTGCAGCTTGTTTTCATGCGTCCAATAATCATCGCCATCACACAAGGCAATATACTTGCCCCTGGCTGCCTTAAAATTTTCTATGAAATTAAATCTTCCGGTTGGCTTACCGTTTATATAAATCACATCTTTCCTTGAACGCAGAAATAACCTGATAATACCGGGAAATTTGTCTGCATATTGCATGCAAATTTCCCGCGTGCCATCTGCTGATTCATCCTCTCCCAAAATTATTTCAAAAGGGAAATTTGTTTTTTGACTTAAAACGCTTTCAAGGCATCGCTGAATAAAATCTTTATGCTGGTAGGTGGGAATACAAACAGAAACCAGGGGCCTGCCGGCATTTATTACTGTATGTTCAGCGGGATAATTCATCACAGTTCTCATTACAACTCATATTCAAATTGACGCAACAGCGGGGCGGCAATCGAATCAAACATTTTTATTTCTTCAGCCGTCAGCTCTTTTTTATATTTACCTGCATTCTTTTCATCAGGTTCTTCCAGCGTTTTCTTTTTCCAATCCAGTAATTCAAGAGGTTCTTCCCGGTTTTTTTTATTGTGTAAGAAATAATCAAGCATTTCTTTATTAAAATTTATTTCAAGAAAGCTGCAAATTTTTTTTAGTTCGCTTTCTGCATCGGTTATTAATTTTTCATATTTTAAAATATATTTCTGGCGCGATGGAAGAATTTCAAAAAATGCCAGGACATGCTGGTTATTAGTGAGCCATTCAAATGCGATTTCATCAATTTTGTACGGCAATTTTGGTTTATAAACAGAAGCAGTTTCTAATTTTTGAATGTTTCGGTAGGAACACGCAACATCTCTTCCATCCCTGATAATTAAAATAAATTGGGAGTCTTTAAAAATGGTACGGAGCGTATCAATTTTTTGAATATAATAATTGTTTTTATCACCCCATCTTTTCAACCCCGGTTTGTTTTTTAATTGTGCAAACGTCAGGCAAACGATTGCGCATAAATCAGCATAATTTTCAGGTTTATAAAAAAGAATATTATTCTTTAATTCCTCTTTTTTAATATACCAGGTCTCCATTTTCTTTGATGATAATACATCGTTAACATATTCATCAACTTTTTTTCTGTTTGAAGCGTTACTTTTTTTCCACCCAGAATACTTTTCATGCCACCATTCGATAAATCCGCATTCAGGAGGAATACAAATTTGAGGATGGCTGTTAAGCATCAACCGTAATAAAGATGTTCCTGACCTGGGATTTCCAATAACGAAAAAAGGAGTCTTATAAACCCGGTCAAATAAGAGCTCTGATTTTTTTTTTTGAATTGAATAATGTTCGGAGTCCAAAAAGGGTTTTATCATTAACATGCAAAAATAAACAAATAAGTGGCTGTTTAACTACTGAAAAAAACGCACCGGATGTTTTTGATGGACCCGGCAAGTGCATTGCGAGAAAGGAGATAACTTTGTTCTAAATGAGATTTACAAAACACATAAGCGCAGTATTTATGGTATGCTGCGCTTTTTTCAGTAATGCACAAAAACGTGACGCAGTTTGGTGTTTTGGGGACAGCGCTTTAATAGATTTTTCTGATACAAGCAATATTATTACAGGTACAAGCATGGCTAAATCAAGGGGAACTTGCGCCAGCATCTGTGATAGCATCGGACAACTTTTGTTTTATGTTGCTTATGATAATGATGTTTATACAATAGGTGGTCCGCCATTTCAAAATGGAGAAATTTTTAATAACCAGCATAATACTATGCAGAATGGTGATTCCGTTGTAATGCAACTATGGTACCGCGAAGCAGTAATTATAGATAATCCAATTAATGCAAACCAATATTATGTATTTTCTTTAGGCGTCACAAACAGCCCTGATCAAGGGCTTTATTACTCAATAGTAGATATGAATGCGAATGGTGGATTGGGAACCGTAATACAGAAAAATGCGCAATTGCAGAGTTTTGAATGTTCAGATGGTTTAACAGCCATTAAACATGGAAATGGGAGAGACTGGTGGATTTTTTTCAGACGGTGGGATATTGTTAATAATACATTTTATCAATATTTGGTTTCACCATCCGGCATTTCAAATGTACTAACACAAAATATTGGTTCATCAACAAACAATGGTTTTTCAAGAATTCAATTTTCAAATGATGGAAATAAAATGTTTTTTTATAATTACAAAGGCTTATTAGAGCTATACGATTTTGACAGATGCACAGGGTTACTAAGTAATCCAAATACGATTTACCCTGAAAATGCACAAGCACCATGGCCGGAGAATTGGAGTATAGAATTTTCACCTTCCGGCAATATTCTTTATTTAACTCGTACCAATGCCTTCCCGGGTGGAAACTGCTATCTCGTTCAATACGATTTAACGGCAGGCAATATTTCATCCAGCGCTGATACTTTATGGACAACAGGTTTCAATAAAGATATGGGTCAGCTAAAGCTTGCACCTGATGGTAAAATATATCTAACGTGCAATTACCAAGGCGGATATCCTTATGCAGATACGCTTTATAACATCACAAATATGAATTTAAGCGTGATTAATTCACCGGATAGTTTAGGAAGTGCATGTAATTTAACAAAATTCAGTTTTTCCTTAGGTGGCGCACGTACCTATTTTGGATTACCCAATAACCCAGATTATGATTTAGGTGCATGGATAGGCTCAATTTGTGATACTCTTGGAGTTGGAATTGCAGAGCAACAAAGCACAGATGCAGAATTTTTTATTTACTACGCAGCCAACTGGCAAACCGCTTTTATCAATGCACAAAAGTTAAAGGGAAAATTTTTTTCATTGCATGTTTTTGATTTAATGGGTAAAGAAGTTTTTAAAGAATCTGGTAAATTAACTTCTCATTATTATACAAAGAACTTAAACTGTACTTCTTTTTCAAAAGGGATGTATGTTGTTGTTTTTACAACAGAAGAAGAAAAGTTGATGCGGAAGTTTTTGAGGGAATAAAATTCAGTAAATCTAAACGCCATTAGTTGATAATTCCATTTCCGGAGAATTATCCTGATTCCTGCCACGCGCTTGTTGTGGATTATTGCACTACTAATTAAAAAATCAGGAGTGCTGGCCGGCATCAATAATCCCGGGTTTTTTTTTCGAATCTTTTAATTTTTTCCATGAGTCCATTCCATTTTGCACGACAAAAGTGAAGGATTCAGTTTTTAAAAGATAATTGGCAAGCAGGAAATAGCTTGTATAAACCAATGATTTCAGGACACCGAGAAACAGAAAAGTTTTTACATTATAAAATAAAAGGTCAATAAGAAAATAACCTGAAACAAAAATCAACAGGTAAGGAAAAACTGTATAAAGCTGCTTTTTAAATGAGATGTTCAAATGACGTGTCACCACGAAATTATTAAACAACCAATTGATATAGGCAATTCCGACAACCGACCATAAAAACGCTTTAAATCCTAAATAGTAGGCAAAGAAAAACATGGGGACAAGAACCAGCCTCCTGACATTTCCGTACCAAAAACTTTCTTTCGATTTTCCTTTTGCCAAAAATGCGCTTACAATTATTGAATTGATTGGCAAAACAAATGATTTTAACGCAAGCACCTGGAATATTAATACTGCAGGTTGCCATTTTTTTCCAAACAGGCAGATAATAATATCCGGTCCTGCAAAGACCATGATGCCGGTGAGCATAAAGGAAATAAAAGCAACAAAGTGTAATAGCCTGAAAAGAATTCTTTTGAATTGCACATCATCATCCTGCACCTTGCTCAAAATCGGGTAAAAAACTTTTGTGATACTTGACGAAGAATATTTTGTAACCAGTGCATTTACTGAATCGGCCCTGCTATAGTACCCGAGGATTGCAGGAGTAAAAAGTTTTCCGACAACCAGCACATCGAGGCGGCTGAAAAACCTGTTTAACAGTTGCGATAAGAAACTGTACGAGCTGAAGCCGGTAAGTTTTTTCACTTCAGCCCACGAAAATTCAAGCCTGGGATACCAGTCAGCAACACGCCAAAGTATCAGTACATCCACTGAAGTGGCGATTAAAGTCTGGGCCACCAGTGCATAAACTCCCCAATTCATGAATGCCAGGTAAATTCCTACTACCCCTCCAATACATTGTGAAATTATCTGGCGAACCGTAAGTGTTTTAAAATTTATTTCCCTTGCAAGAATAGTCCGCTGAACAATGTTTAATGAAGAGATAAGAATATTCAATGAAAGCCATCTTACTACATCTGTTACCTTGTCATTGTGATAAAAGTCACCAATGAAAGGTGCAGTCACCTGGAAGATGAGAACCAAGAAGACACCAAATACTACATTCAGGTAAAAAATGGAAGAATAAGTAAGCGAAGTATTGTTTTTATTTTGAATTAAAGCTGAAGCAAAACCGAGGTCTGAAAAAATCTGGAGCAGGTTGATAAGAACCAATGCCATGCCGATTAATCCGAACTCAGCCGGCTGCAACAAACGCGCAAGAAAAATTGAAATAATAAAACCTATACCATGCTGCGAAAATGTCCCGGCAAGATCCCAGATAATTGCACGTTGTGCTTTTTGCTTCAGTACCGACATAAGTTTATTCCGGGGAGAATTTGAATTTGAGGTTAATAAACGTACATCCTCAAACTTCAGACCCGGCCTGGTTTGCTAATAATTTTATCTTTTCAATAATAAACTCAAACCGGCAAACATCAAGGTCAGGAAATATCGGCAGGCATAATATTTCTTCTGTAACTTTTTCAGCGACAGGCAGTCTTCCGGGTAATGCAGATTCTAATCCCCTGTATGCAGGAAATTGGCTGATCAATGGATAAAAATATCTCCTGGTGTAAATATTATGTTTTTTTAGTTCAGTATACACCTCATCCCTGCTTCTTCCAAATTTGTTTTTGTCAATGAGAATTGGAAAATAGGAATAACAATGTTTTACTCCTTTCATATCATCAAATACTTTAATGCCCGAAATATTTTTTAACTGTTCCTTATATTGTTGAACTATTTCTTTTCTTTTTGAAATGAGCTGATCAACATATTTTAATTGCAGCAAACCAAAAGCTGACTGAACTTCATTCATTTTTGCATTAATGCCCGGGGCAATTACAGTAGTTTCCCCTGCAAATCCAAAATTTTTAAGAAGATCAATTCTTTTTTTCATAGGTGCGTCCCCGCAAACGATAGCACCTCCTTCAAAAGTGTTGTAAACTTTTGTGGCATGAAAGCTCATCACTGACAAATCTCCGAAATTTATGACAGGCTCATTGTTAAGAGTTACTCCAAAAGTATGGCAGGCATCATAAATAACTTTCAGCCCATAGGTATCAGCTATATTTTTGATGCGGTACACATCACAGGGATTTCCATATACATGTATCGGAAGAATGGCTGTGGTTTTCGGTGTTATCGCAGCTTCAATTTTATCGGGATCAAGATTAAAGTTTTCGGGATCAATATCCGTAAACACAGGTTTTATATTATTCCACCAAAGAGCGTGAGTAGTAGCAACAAAACTAAAAGGTGATGTGATGACTTCCCCGGTTATTCTCAAGGCCTGCAAAGCAGTTACTAATGCAAGTGTTCCGTTTGAAAAAAGTGAAATGAATTTTACCCCAAGATAGTCACACAATTCTTTTTCAAGTTGCTGGTGAAACTGGCCGTTATTGGTCAGCCGCTTATTTTCCCAAATTACTTCAAGGTATTTAATAAATTCGGTCAAAGGAGGCATAGAAGGTTGAGTTACATAAACAGGAGTATCCAATTTATTTATTAACTCATGCGGAATATTATTCGGTTTATCCATTTTTTATTATGTCATTAATACAGAAGTACTATAAGCATACTTCATGAATTGATTTTATAAATTTTAATTTTTCCAATAAAATTTTCTTTTTGCCCTTCGTATCTCCACTGAGGTGGAAAAGCAGAAGGGGGACCTACTAAGTTACCAATAAAACAATCTGCTTTAATCTCACCGATTAATTTAGTGTTTTTATCAATAAATTCAAACATATTATCCGTCCAGGTTTTGCCACGCTGAGAATAAAATCTGTGAACAAGCCCATCATCAATAATAAGATAATTTGCGTGCACAGCGTACGCTGCCTGTTCAAATGATTGATCAGGCTTTCCTATAACCTTGCCTATGGCTGATGATGAATAAAAAGGCTGATCTTTAAATTTAAGATAATAAAAATTATTAGCGATAATAGTTGATTTATTGTCCCCTATAATCTTCCTGGCTTCATTTATTATTCTGAAGTATTCTTTTGTATAAGTTATTTGCCGTGTCACTCCATAGAAATTAGACGCAAACATTAAAAACAACAGGCATATTAAAAAGGGAATGAATTTAATTTTTGTTTTTTCTATAAGTAAAAATTCGTTTATGAACATTGCAATGATCATAGCGCATAATGGAAAAACAATGATGTTATAATGACCGTTGCTTCCCGAAAATAATATAAGGACAATTAAAGGCACCACAATGCCCGGAATAATAATATTTGCCTGAGCCGCATGGAGGCTGTTTTTTTTCTTTTTGAATAAGAGAAAAAATGAAACGCAGGCAGCTATGAAAAAAAACAGGGAAACAGGCCTTGCAAAACCATTAAAAGCGGAAAATTTATTATAAAATATCAGCGGCATCAAAATAACAGATTTAATTCCGATCCTTGCAACAGGAGGTCCTTGTGCTTCCAGGAGATTTCCGCCTCCTTCGCTTAAGGAGCCGGCTAAAGGAGCCTGTATGAGATAATAAAAATAGAAGAGGCCGGCAGCCGTGCTGATGCCAAGCATGACACTATTTAAAGAAAAGAAATTTTTAGACTCTTTCATAAAATACAGAAAGCAGAATGTGGCCGGAATTACGATTGCATTAGCGTGTATTAAGATCACAGCCAACCATGCATAAATTCCTGAAAAAAATAATAAAAAAATTTTTCTGAGATGGATTTTTTCTTCGAGGACATGGTTAAAAAGTAAAAGTCCGAATAAATAAGCGGTCGCAACCATAAGTTCCGGTCGTTCACTGTGTAATTGAGTAAAAAATTCAGGAGTTATAATGAGCAGTACTATCGAGAGAAATGCTGCAGATTTATTAATTCCTAATTTTATTGCCAGGAGGCCGGTTAAAAGACATAGTAATATACTCCAGGCAAATGAGGTTAACCGGAGAGCAAATAAATCATCCAATGGAATTACAGCAATAAAAAAAGCCTGCGATGCGGTTCTTAAAAGCCCTAAAAATTGGCTGCCGTATGTCGCATTGAATAATGTCGCCATATAGGGGGAAATTTCTCGCGGAAACATCGGATCACCCTGGTGATGATGTTTTAAAAGAAAATGTGCCCGCGAAATTTCCCAGAGTTCATCCGGCCTGACAAAAGGAATATTCAAAAAAAACAATCCGTAAATAAAATAGGCGGCAATAATAAAAATGCAAAAGAAAAAAAAGAACTTATTGTTTTTCATTTTAGGATCTTGCTATCTGATTTGTTTTTGAATTTGCAAAATCTCATTGTCAGCGTCCAATACCCGGTAACAAAAATTTAATTTTATTTAATAACCCTGATTAAATCTTCTTTTTTATTTACGCCAAAATAATAGCACTTTTTATCATCAAAATAATCAGAATTTTTAGCAATATGCATGTTAAAACCTGTTTCCTTTAAATCGTTTAGAAATTGTTCTTCACTAAATACACGGACATGATTACCCTGACCATAAAAAAAGGTTCTTTGTTCTTTAGTATTTATATTTTGTTCTTCGAAATTCCGTTTCAAAAGTTTAGAATAGGGCGTTTGAAGTATTGCAAATCCTTTCGGCTTCAGCACACGATATATTTCTTTCATCGCCTGCAAATAATCAGGAATATGTTCCAATACATGGTTGCAAATGAGAAGATCAAAAGTACCGTCAGCGAACGGAATGTCGGTTGCATCAATTTTTTTTATGCTATCATTTGCCGGGAAAAGGTCGCCTTTAATATACTCCGATGGCTTTAATTCTTTAATCTTATCAGATAGATTTTTCTCGGGAGCAAAATGTAAAACTTTTGCACCTTTGACTTCATTCCACAAATTTAATTCATCAAAAAACATAAAAAGATGCCTTTCTCTGTCATTAGCATAACAGTATAAGCAACGAAAATTGTCAACATCACTCCCAACCATATTCAATCTTCTTATAAATCCTGATTTTTTTTTGGTTCCTCCCCTAAACTTTGAAAAATGAAAAAATTTTTTTTTACATATGTAGCATTTCTTTTTATTTCCAAAACTGTTATAAAATAAATGAGCTTTGTGAAGCAAGGGTCTGACAAAAAATTTGTAATTTTTTTTTATTTGATTGATCATCCTTCATTTATTTATTTAGCTATCACAAAAAAGAACAGTCTATAATTTTTTTTAAGCTGAATGGTTTTAGTAAAAATTGCATTTAGCAATACCTGGTTTAATTCTTTCAATAGTATAAATAACAGAATCGAAACAGCCCCGAACAAACATGATATATCATTCATTTCCTGAATAAAATTCCTGAATGGAAGTAATTATTCTTTTCAAATCGTCATCCGATAATTCATAAAACATGGGTAACCGTAAAAGGCAATTTGTAAAATAATCTGCATTAGGCAATTTTCTCCCATCATGTTGGTCCCCAAAATAAAGGCTGCTATGCAGTGATATATAATGGAAAACAGAGTGTATTTTATCTTTTTTAAGTTTTGAAATCAGCCGGGTTCGTTCCTCGGGATCCGCGCAAACTAAATAGAACATGTGTGCATTGTTGACAGCATATTCCGGTATCGCAGGTAATTTTACCTTACAGTTTTTTTCAAGAAATAATAATGCATCATAAAAAGTGTTCCAGATTTTTTTTCTTTTTCTTTGAATATCTTCCAGGTTTTCAATCTGTGCAAACAAAAATGCCGCAATAATATCGGAAGGCAGAAAAGAAGAACCAATGTCTACCCACCCGTATTTGTCTACTTCTCCTCTGAAAAATGCCGACCTGTTGGTTCCTTTTTCCCTGATTATTTCAGCACGTTTTGTAAAGCGGTCATCATTTATTACAATCATTCCTCCCTCGCCCGATATAATATTTTTGGTTTCATGAAATGAAAATGCAGCCAGATGCCCGATGGACCCAAGCGGCTTGTCTTTATAATAGGAATCAATGGCCTGAGCAGCATCCTCCACCACAAAAAGATTATGTTTTTTCGCAAGTGCCATTATTTTATCCATATCGCATGCAATGCCTGCATAATGCACAGGAACAATAGCTTTCGTTTTATCAGTAATCAGAGATTCAATTTGGTCTGCATTCAGATTAGGATTTCCAGGGTAGCTGTCAGCAAAAATTATTTTTGCCCCACGCAATGCAAATGCATTTGCTGTTGATACAAAAGTATAGGATGGAATAATAATCTCATCACCAGGTTTTGTGTCGATAAGCAATGCGGCCATTTCAAGGGCATCACTGCACGAGGTGGTCAGCAGGACTTTATTAAAACCATATTTGGTTTCAAAATAATTATGACATTTTTTGGTAAAAATTCCGTCACCTGAAATTTTTCCTGACTGAACAGCTTCGATTATATAATCAGTTTCCTTACCTGTAAAATAAGGTTTATTAAATGGAATCATAGTCATACATTGTTGGGTGTGGAAAAGGAAATCTTTTGTAATATTTGAGAAACACTTCTGAGCTTTTCAATTTCTTCCGCTGTAAATGAGCACGCAAACTCTTCTTCCAGTTCCACAATAAGATTCAAATGATTAATTGAATCCCAGGTTAAAACATCTTCTCTTTGAGTTTTTTCAGTGATAGGAAAATTAATTGAAAAAACATTTTCAAAAATTTTTTGCAGTTTTTCCGGCATCATATCATTTTAATTTGCTTATAAAACTCTTCTGCAGGCTGGTTCCGATCCGTTTTTTTAAATTGAATTGAAATAATTTTTTTATTCATGGCATTCAAATCTTCTAAAATAAAATCATAGAAAGAATTTTCAATTCCACGGCCTAAGGCCCTGCAACTTAAAAGAAGATTATGCAGGCTGACATCTCCGTTGTTTTTTTCAGATGTAACAATGGCAAGACCGATGATACCATAATCCCCGTGAATATCAGATGCGCTGCAGGAATAAACAGTCCCATTTTTTTCGATAAATTGTTTCAGTTCATTTACAGAATAGGAAATTTTATTAAAATTAAACTGGTTAGTCTTACCGGTCATTTGTGAAAGTCTTTCAAGGCTTTGATAATCATTTTTTCGTATATCGAGTTTGATGTTAAGTTTTTTAATATAATCTTCAATAGATAAAGTGCTTTTTTGCTCTTCCTTTCGGCTCAATTCAATCGTATACATTTTAGATTTCTCCGCATCTTCGAAAGTAACAAACTTTCTTTTAAAATGAAAAGAGCTGATCAATGCATGAAAGCTTTGTATTGTATTCCGGATGCGAAAACAGGTAATATCAGGTAATGACACTTGTACAGATTCGATCTCAAATTCGCTGTCGTCAATGAAAATTACAGAGTTGAAGGCAAGATTAAGTTCATCAGCAATTTCTGCCAGGTTCTTTATTTTATCGTTCCAGTTTATTTTTTTTATGGTAAAATCATTTAACTGAAGCGGAAATGATTTCTGATCAAACGCGTCCTTTACATCAATTAAATTATTTTTTGAACAGATACAGAGAATAAACCCTTCCGCGAGCTTTGATTTTAGAAATTTTTGGAATTGGAGATAAATAATTCCATCCGGTGTGGTGTCGCATTTAATATTTTCAACTCCATCTTCTCCCACTATCCCGTTCCATAATGTATTATCACAGTCAACTACTATAACTTTTTTTTCTTCCCTGAAAATTTTATCCAGCGTTTCGGTTAAAGTTGAATTATAATACTCAATAAACTTTTTTTTATATGGCATTTGATATAAAAAGCCTAAACTAAAGTTATAGGTCTCATTTAATCCAATTTGAAGCACACCGAGAACATGATCAATAAAAAAAACATTTTTCCTGCTCAATAACTTTTCCGTTGCAGCAGTGTGTTCGAATTGAAAAGTTGTATTCTGATGCCCAGACAGGATCGAATATGTTTTTTTTAAAAATAAAAAATTTGAAAACAGAACTGTATTGATTAAACTTGAAACCCTTTCAATTAAATCAATAAGCTGGCTAACATACTTGTCAGTATAAAATTTAAAATAATTATCACAGTGTATATACAGGCAATCTACATGAACATTCCCCGAAATTATGTGAATTAATTCAGTAGCAACATCTTCAGTAAACCGAACTTCAAAAGCATAGTCACTGCTTTTAATCTGTTTGATTATATTTTCCAAAGTGAGGTCACTTATTACTAAAACCTTTTTCATTCCTGCTTTAAAAGAAATTCAACAACCTGCCTGTTCCTGTTAAAATAAAAAACAACTTGCTTGTTGTCAAACAATACAGCCGGAACGGGGCCAAAAACTTTTATTAGTTTATAATTTGCCTCAATATTTTTTAATTCCTCCTGATCAGAAATTTCGTAACAAAAATGATGAAAACCTTCTCCACTTTTTTTCAAAAAATTGAAGGTTGGTGATTTTTCTGAAACAGGTTGAATAAGTTCAATAAATGAATCTGAGAAATTATCCAGGAGAAGAATAAAAGCATCCTGTGCAGGGTCGTATACCTCCTTAATTTTTTCTTTATAAATTAAATGGGCAAGATATTTTTCACGGTTCTGCACAATAAAACCGGTATGATGTAATTTCATTCAAATTATTTTTCCCAACTTATCGCTGGTTATTTTATGGGCAATCGCACTTGCACCTGTAAATACTTCTTTAGGTTTTGTATTCCGATTAATGGCTAATCCCATCCCGATAAATGTTTCATCTTCCAGAATCAAATTATTTTTAATCGAACAATTTATTCCGATAAAACAGTTATTTTTAATTTTCGATTCACCTCCAATCACAGTTCCGGCACTTATCCAATTATTATCATTTACTGTAACATGGTGTCCTATATAAGAACCGCTCCAGATTATATTATTATTTCCAATTTTTGAATACGGTTGTAAGATCACATCTTCAAAAATTATATTATTTTCACCAACCCCCAGCGATTCATTTATTACAGAAGGATGAATAAAGTTTAGCAGTGCATACCCTTTGTATTTTGCTTCTTTAAATTTATTTTCCCTTAATTTATTCATCTTGTTTGGAGAAAGCGGAATCAGCAATTCACAAACATCAGGAGAAAATTTTCTTTCAATTTTTTCAAAACTTACAAGAGGCAATTCAAGATGTGAATCTGACGAAAGAAAATTATCGTCAACTGTAAACCCAATCACTTCACCGATATTAAGTTTTTTGATATAGTAAAAAAGGACATCAGAAAGATTTCCGTTGCCGAAAATTACAATTTTTTTTTTCATGCTTTGAATGAATCAGGAATAGAAAATCAAAGGATGGTTTCCATATAAATGGAATTGCAAATATCCGGAAACTTTACACCTACTTTAAGAAGCGCTTCCCAAACTTTTGGCTCAAGATTCAACTGTGTGAGTTGATCACCGGTAACCGGCTTTAAAAGAATCCCTTCAACGTTACAAATTTTTAACCCGCAATCAAGGGCGAGTTTTGTAAAAGAATTCAGATCAAAATATCTCTTATGCCCTAACTGCAAATCATGCTTGCTTAATTTGTAATAATTATCAAGTAAACCGGCTTCGTATCCAATTATTCTATGCAGCGACCGCGCGTTTGGTACTGACAAATACATTTTCCCGCCTGGTTTTAGAAATTGTTTAATATGATTGATGACCCGTTTTGGATCATCCACATGTTCCATAACAAAACCTGCTTCAACAGCATCAAAACTTTCGCTGGAATAATATTCTTCAAAGTAGGTTTGAACAATTTCAACTTGTGTCGGAGGATCATATTTTCTTTTGTAATCATCAATAATTTCAGCCGCACCCTCAAGAATAATATGCTTTTTTAAATGGTGCTTCAGTTCACCAGAAATATTCCGGCTTACAATCCGGTGGCCTATGCCCAAACTTAAAACCGTTTGGACTTTATTTGCCCTCATATCAGCGCACATTCTCCTGGAATACCATTCGAGGGTAGAAATATTTTCATCATTAAACTTAAAGCCGGGTCCGTACGCTTCCTGATACTCATTTAAATTCTCTACTTTTTCCATTCCTTACTTTCAATTTATTCGTAAATGTCTTTTATTATATAAAGGGGACGGTTTTTAACCTGGTTGAATATTTTTTCAATATAAATTCCTATAATGCCTAAAGATGCAATAATTAAACCGGTTGAAAACAGGATAACCACAACAATGGAAGTGTAACCCAATGCTACTTTTCCGGGATAAATCACCTTTTGCAATATTAAGAAACTGCCGTAAATAAAGCTGAGAAAAGTAATAATAATACCTGTTTTAAAGAGCAGTTTTAACGGATATCCTGAAAATGAACTTATGGCTTCAATTAACAACCTGACTTTTTTTCTGAAAGAATAGGTTGAAGCATTTTTTCTGTGTCCTTTTTTTATGGCGATTCCTTTTTGTTTGAATCCTGCCCAGGACATAATGCCTGCCATGAAAAGATTTTTATCGCCAAGTAGTGTCAGGTGATTAACATAATTTCTTGTCATAATACGTTCTGTCAGAATATTATCAGGAATTTTTGTTTCGCTTAAATAATTAAATAATTTCCAGAAAAATCCTCCGGAGACTCTTTCCATAAAATTTCCTTTTCTTGAATCCTGGTAACCATACACAACATCATATTTATTATTTTTTAACTCATGATAAAAAGTTTTAAGGATGCGTGGGTCAACTTCAAGATCGCAGTCAATATTAAAAACAAAATCGCCTTTCGAATAGGCCATTCCTGCAAAAAAAGCGTAATGATGTCCGAAATTTCTTGACAGATCTATGATTTTTATGTTTAGGTGATCATGTTTAATCTCCAATGATTTTTGTAATGAGTTGTCAGGAGATCCATCATTAACCAATATAATTTCAAAGCCAGAACATTGAATTTCCTTCAATGCTTCGTGACATTTAGCAACAAATTCGCCAATATATTTTTCTGAACGGTAAAGGGAAGTAATAATACTGATTTCAGGCATGCAATTTTTCAAGAATTTTTTTCTGATGAAGAGCCTGCAAGTTTAATGTAAAAATCTTTTTAAAGGTATAATAAAGCTGAGAGCAATGATGAATAATTCAGTTTAATTTCAGAAAATTATTTAAATCGTTTTATCGAAATAATGGACATGAAATTTGAAAATGAAATTGATTTTCAAAACTTCCCGGAAACAAAGTACCAGATTCCATTTTTTAACTCAATATTTTGGGATAAATCTGAAAAATCAACATTCATTATTTGTAGAATATCCTGGTCTTATAAATAATAAATAATCAGCTCTTAAGTGCAATACCTGATAATTGGTTTTTATCTGAAAAACTCTTCATATACTCTATTGCTTTTGGACCTGTATTGAATATTAAATCAAAAATTGAAACACTATGTTCAAAAGGAGGAAATAACTGCTGGTATTCAGGATAGCCACTGTAATCAATCCATGAAATTTTTATCCCTGCATCATAAAATAAGCTCTCATTAAGGTAATTTTTAGCCGAAGGCCCGGTTACATATTCACTTCCGTGTGCTTGTTTTGTAAGGCTGACTAATCGCTCTGTTCTCCCATCAATCATTGCATAATCAGTTGACCATGTAATATTTGTTTTTATGCCTAATATGTCGTTAATTGCTTTAATAAAAATAAAATTTATTTCGCTTAACAGCTCTGTTTTTATCGAAGAATATATTTGTTCAAGTAAGGGCTTATAATCTCTGAAAAAAGGAGCACGGCTATAGTTGCCACAAAGCATCTTATAATGCTTTTCAGCCCAATTTGATTGACTTACTTTTGTTTCATTAATTTTTTGACTCAGTAATTCTTGTTTAACCGGAATAGTAATCCATTGAATTCCGCCCGGAGTTTTTATTTTGTTGCGATTTCTCCAATCGTTCTTGGTAAACTGAACATTGTCATATAAAATAAACTCATCAACCATATTTATCAAATCAAAATAGCCTTTCCATGGTAAATAATTTGATTGAATAATGGCAATTTTTTTTTTCGCCTCTCTCATTACTTTTATTACGAATTTATCTTATAAAAAGAAATTTTTGACTATTTTGATTTTTAAAGAATTTACAGTTTACACCTGCTTATGAATAATCTATACGAATATACAAATTCTGCCATATCATTTAAATAAATTGCGGGGTCACAGCTCGAAATCCAGAACAGGGTTTACCTTATTTGGCCAGGAAAACCAGGTTGGCTTAGAGCGCAAAAGTAAAAATAAAAAGACAACTGGAACTCTTCATCGTGGCGCTTTTGCTGGTATGATTTTTCCCTTTCAATGCAGGCAATTAAATAGATTGTATTAAAAAAGGTCTGATTCCGGTTATTACTTAAACTACAATTAAATTTTTTCATTTTTTTTGTAACCGATTCTTTTTGCATGGCGTCATAATGCCTGAAATCATTCAATAATTATTTATTTAAAACATATCAAAAAATAAAACTATGGCAGAAGAAATCATCGTCCCGATTGCAATCTTTGGAACTATTTTCGGAATCCTTTACGTGTTTTTTACAACGCGAAATAAAGAACGGCTTGCTTTGATTGAAAAAGGAGCAGACGCTTCCTTATTTAACACAGGGAAAAAAAATAATAAAACATTTGCGCTCAAAGTCGGCATGTTTCTCGTTGGAATAGCTCTTGGATTGCTTCTTGGCAATGTCATTGCTGAAACTACAAGACTAAAAGAGGAAGTAGCTTATTTCTCAATGACATTCCTTTGTGGCGGACTCAGCCTGATTATTTTTTACTTTGTTGAAAAGAAGATGATAAAAGAATAGCCTGAAAGGAAGAGAGGCAATATTATTGAAACGGGAGAGGGTAACTATTATCCTGCCCGTTTTTTATTTTTATCTTTTACCACTCGATGCAATCTTTTCACAATGATTTACGTCTTATTAAAGACCAGTAATCATTTTTCTGATCAAAAATTTGTTTTATAAGGCTATTTTAACTTTATTTACGATAAATTAATTCAATCAATACTTAGATGAATATGAGTAAAATTCTACCTTCAGTTAAAAATTTATATAAAGTATTTGCTAAATCAAGCTTACTACCTGTAATACTTGTATGTCTTTGCCATGGACAATCTTACGGCCAGTTAATAGTTCAGGGAGGGTTAACCCCGACTCAGCTTGTTGACACCTTATTAGGACCCGGAGTCACAGTGTCAAATATTACTTACACTGGTGCTGCTACTGCATCAGGTTTTTTCAATGGAACAGCCTCTAATATCGGGATAGGGCAAGGTATATTACTCACCTCGGGAGACATTATCAATGCTCCTGGTCCTAATTCTTTACCAAATGCAGGTACAGATAATTTTTTACCAGGTGATTTTGATTTAGACGCACTCATTGCATCTACTAGTCAGGATGCCTGTGTTTTGGAGTTTGATTTCACCGTTCCGACCGATACAATTAAGTTCAAATATGTTTTTAGTTCTGATGAATACAGTGAATTCGTATGTTCAAATTTCAATGATGTGTTTGCATTTTTTATCAGTGGCCCCGGAATAGTCGGTACTCAGAATCTTGCTTTGATTCCCGGCACAACTAATCCTGTTTCAATAAATAATGTGAATGGTGGAATTTCAGCGGGAGGTTCGCCTTGTATTCTTACAAATACAGCATATTATATTGACAACGAAACTCCTCCTGGGCAAACGGTGGAATATGATGGCTTCACGGTGGTTCTTGAAGCTGTAGCCGCTGTGATTCCATGCAGTAGTTATCATATTAAAATTGCAATTGCTGATGTGGGTGACGGAAACTATGACTCCGGTGTATTCCTTGAACAGGGAAGTTTTTCAGGAGTATCTACAACCGCAGCAGGAGTTGCAAATCCTACTATCGCCTGTGCACCCGCGACAATTAATTTTACAAATAATAGCGTAGGTGGAACTTTATATGCATGGAATTTTGATGACGGCAGTCCTGTAGATTCCAGCCTGAACCCAACTCATGTGTTTACAAATCCCGGGGTTTATAATGTGCAGTTAATTGCAACAGGTGCATTAGCTTGCGGAGGTATATCTGACACAACATACATAACTGTAACAGTCACAACCAATGTTCCAGTGGATTTAGGGCCCGATACTAGTTTATGTGCTGGAACATCAATTGTTCTTGGATTTGGAATTATTCCCGGAACCAGTTATTTATGGTCAACAGGAGATACCACATCTTACCTAATTGTTACTACACCAGGAACGTATTGGGTAACGGTTACTTCTGCACTTTGTCCCGCAGGAACTGATACAATAAATGTTTCACTTACTACATTGAATGTTGATATTGGAAATGATACCACGCTTTGTGCTGGACAATCGGTTACACTAATGAGCAATATTACGGGAACTAATTATCAATGGTCAACGGGAAATACAACATCTTCAATAACAGTTACCAGTCCTGGTACTTACTGGATGGTAGTAACAGCCAATGGTTGCCAGGGGGTTGACACCGTCCAGGTATTCTTTGGTAATCCTTCAGCAGTTAACCTTGGAAATGATACCATCATTTGTCCGGGTCAGTCAATAATACTTGGCAGTAATTTGACCGGAACAATATTTACTTGGTCAACAGGCGATACTACCCAAACGATCAATGTAAATATGCCCGGAATTTATTGGGTAACAGCTGGCCCTCCCGGTTGTCAGGGAAGTGACACTATAACTATAACATCTGCTCCTGCTCCTGTTGTAAATCTCGGAAACGATACAACCTTGTGTACAGGAAATACACTTTTACTTGATGCTGGAACACATTCTTCATACATTTGGTCAACAGGTGCTACTACCTCTACCATTAATGTTACTTCTACCGGAACTTATTATGTAGGTGTTAATGATGGAGGCTGTACCGGGGGAGACAGTATATTTGTTCAGTTCACACCATTGCCAACTGTAAACCTTGGTTCTAACCTGAGTTTCTGCACAGGAATGTCCGATACTTTGGATGCCGGTAATCCGGGAGCAATTTATTTGTGGAATACAGGAAGCACTTCACAGACCATTATAGTGAATACTTCCGGTACATACAGCGTAACTGTAACAGCTAATGGATGCAGTGCAATGGGCAGCGTTATAGTGACTGAAAATCCATTGCCGGTAATTGTTTTGACCAATGACACTTCAATTTGTTCCGGAAATTCTGTTAACCTGAATGCTTCGGGTGGTAACACGTATTTATGGACTCCTCCAAACGGATTGAGCAGCACAACCATTGCGAATCCCGTTGCAAATCCTGGTAACACAACTACCTATACTGTCTTTGTAACAGATGTCAATAGTTGTTCAGCGTCAAAATCTGTTACAATTTCTGTAAACGCATTGCCCTCTATAACTACCATTGCAGATACAGTAATTTGCGAGGGAAATTCTATCACGTTGAATGCACAAGGTGGAGTTTCTTATAGCTGGTCGAACGGACAATACCTAGATAATCCGACATCGCAATCTCCTGTTGCAATGCCTCCTGTGGGAACGATCTTCCAGGTTACAGGAACTGATGCGAATGGCTGCCAGAATACCGCTAATGTGAATATAGGAATCACTTCTGCGCCCACTGCTTCTTTCACTTCAGATTTTGAAATTACCTGCCTGGGGACAAAAGCCATATTTACAAACGGAAGTATCAACGCTTCACAGTATTTGTGGGATTTCGGTGATGGTACAACTTCGGCTGAAGCAAATCCGGTTCATAATTTTGCAGTGGGTATTTCAGGAACAATTTCATTAACTGTCTTTAATTCGGGTTGCAGCTCGGAAACAACAGTTCCCATTCCAGATCCATTAACTTTAAAAACAAATGTTCCTAATATTTTTACGCCCAATGGAGATATTATCAATAATTGTTTTGGACTGGATAGCCTGAATGGTTTTGAGAATTGCTTTTCAATTGAAATATTTAACAGGTGGGGTAACTCAGTGTATCAATCTGATAATGCTCATGGCTGCTGGGATGGCACTACCGGAAGCAACCAGGCGCCTGCGGGAGTTTACTTTTATGTTTTAAAAATTGCAGAGAATGAATTTAAAGGAACAATTGAATTGGTGAGATGATTTTAAAAAGTATTATATAATAAAGCTGAGTTTATAAAAAATAAAAATGCTCCGATACTTCGGAGCATTTTTTTTTTGAGAAATCTAATCTGAAAATTTATTTGGTAATCACTATCCCGATGGAAATATAATGATGATCCTTTTCCTTTTTGATCTTACCTGGTAAGAATCATTTGTTTTGTATCAATAGTTTTTCCGTTGACAACAAGAATGTAAGAGTAAGTTCCCGGAGAAAGTACTCCTGCTTTTAATTCAAATTGACCATTTCCTTTCGAAGTAATTTTAACAGAATTCAATTCTACTCCCTCAAGAGAATAAATTTTAATCTGAGCATCTATGACATTTTCTGGAATGTAGTAACTGATTATAGTTTTTTCTGAGAATGGATTAGGGTTGTTTTGAAGTAATGATGCCTGAGAAGCAGCGTTATTCTTTAACTTTAATTTTTGTTCGGGAGTTAAAACATTTTTAAGGGCGTCAATTTCATTTTTCAGATTTTCAATTTCATTTGTTTTTAAATCTAATTCCTGGACTGCTTTAACTAAAGGAACAACAAATTCGGAATAACGCAATCCGTAAAAATCATCATTATTTTGCGGTTTATCCACTCCGCTGAAATCATATCCGATTTTTGTGGCAGCGGCTTCTACTTCCTGAGCTATAAAACCTGTTTGTATCATTTTTTCTTTAGCAGCAATTGCTTTTTCTTCCGATGGATTATATTCTTTGTGCAGGAATTTATTCATTTCTCTTACATCTAAATTGTATGTAACCGGTCGCAGTTGCCTGATGAAATCTAATCCTATAACATCTTCCTTAACGTTTTTCTTAAATCTTCTGTCGCTGATTGCCGTAATGGTTGTAACAGCTGCTTTAATGGCGGTAATGCTTGTATTGCCCAATACAATCAGATTATCTGCTGTGAGGCGTGATCCGTTTCCCAATGCAGTAGAATTAGAATAGCTGGTGGTTGAAGTATTGTCTGCGTCATTTCCAATGTAAGTACAACTGTTGTTAAAACTGGTATTACTGCAGGTGGAATAACCAATAGCAGTATTACCAGATCCGGTTGTGTTGTTATAAAGTGACTGGTGGCCCGCAGAAACATTATTGCCTCCAAGTGTATTACTAACGTTGGAATATGCACCAATAGCAACATTTTGATCGCCTCCTGTATTTAACTGTAGTGCCCAAAAACCTAAGGCTGTATTAAAAGTTCCGTCAGAATTTGTTTCCATTGACTTATAGCCAAGAGCTGTGTTATAGTTACCATTATTGTTGTGCAACGAACTAAAGCCCACAGCGGTGTTTTGAGTGGCTGTTGTTATATCGTTGAGAGCAAACGAGCCGACCGCGACATTTTCACTGCCAGATGTAACATGATAGAGAGAACTTTGTCCAACGCCCGTATTATCATTTCCGTCAATATTATGATACATGGAATAAAGTCCAACAGCTGTATTGTTATTCCCTGTTGAATTAATGGGCATGCAAAAATCTCCGAGTGCTGTATTGAATGAACCTGTTAAATTGCTTTGCAAAGTCCCGTGACCCATAGCTACATTATAACTGCCCTCTGTATTTGAGTTCAGCGTATTCCCACCAACAGCAGTGTTTCCCCCTCCGGTTGTATTATTTGCCATTGATTTTGAACCTATGGCTGTATTAACACCCCCGCTTGTATTTTTTGACAAAGCATTTGCACCTACGGCAGTATTATCAAAGCCATCAACGTTTTTATAAAGTGCGTTGTAGCCCAAAGCAGTATTCGATCCGCCTTTAGTATTACTTTTCAGAGCTTTTGCTCCCACTGCGGTATTATTAACGGCTTCATCGCTGAATGATGCGCCCACACTGTTATTATATAATGCTGAATCGCCAATTGCAACTGTATTAAATCTGTTGCTGTTCAATTTTAAAGCAGCCACACCGATTGCAAGGTTTCCTGCACCCGGGTTGGCAACATATGTATTACCGCTGATGCGATAAACAGAATCTGTATTAATGCTGCCGCTTTTTACATCCAGTTTAAAAACTGGCAGTTGGGTCCCGATACCAACCAACCCTGTCGGGTTTACGGTGACACGAACAGAATTCCATGTTCTTATTTTAAAAGTTTTTTTATCAATTGTTCCGATAAAATTAATGTTAGGGTCTGTGTTTGAATTTCCTTTAAGATCCCAAAAACCTGTAGTGCCGCTTGATTGGCTCATTGCAATATTGCCAATCATTACAAAAGCTGTTATTGCAGCAATTGCATTTTTTTTGAAATTAGTTTTCATATTGTTTTTTTTAAGAGTTACTTTTTGTTTTATTATTTTGAATTATATTTTTATTAATGCCTTAAAGCCTTTACCGAAAAGGGGTTTGATTATTTTTTAACAAACCTATAAGATTTTTTCTGCACCTGCAAACATTATAAAAAAATAAATGTGCCCGATCAATAAATTAATGAACCTGCATCAATTGAGAAGTTACTGATTCACAAAATTTTCTGATAATGATTTTGACATTAACATTGAAAGCAAACTGGGAAAACGACAAAGATTTTTTCATATACACAATCCTCTTCTGACATCCTGAATGATATTGTTGCCTCAAAGCTACTTTATGCAACAGCAGAAATAGTACTGCATTTGCGGTATTTTTGTGTTTGCAAAAAATAATAAAAAGAATATTTTTTAACTTCGAAATAATGTAATTGAGCAATAGTTGAACCTAACTAATTGCTCGATTACATTAGCCCCGGTTCAATTCTAAATCTTGCCTGCAACCTTTTAAAAATTATCCACCAAAGTTGACCTTCAAAGCGAACCCGATATTCATTCCCATCTCGCGCACCCCGATATTTTTTACCAGCGAGAGATGGTTATAATATCCCTTGTTCAGAATATTTGTTCCAAAAATACTAAGTGAAGCTCCCTGTTTTAACAACCGGAAATTTCCACCAATATGAACATCGAGCAACGTATATCCATCAGTGGGGATTTCGTAAGCTGCAACTTTTTCCTGCTTGAAATAATTGCTTACTACAAAAGTGATGTAAGGATTATTCAACAATATTTTTTTAGCAGAGCTTAATTTCAATTGCCCGACAATTTTATCGGCAGGCATAAATGGTAAATCTCCTCCATCTTTTAATTTTCCACGCGTTCCAGAATAATCGGCTTTCAAATCAAACCATTTCAGGCTTGCCGGATGAATGTCAAACCCGGCAGAACCTCCGCTTAAGGTAGCATTATGTTGCAAAAAATCATATACCTGCAACTCGTCAATTGTATCAGCTGTTGGAGCAAGGTAAATGTAATTGTGAATCATATTATAAAAGCCGGAAAGATTAATGGAAGCAAATTCGCCTTCCCAGATTATTCCCAGGTCACCTTCAACATTTTGTTCCATTTTCAAATTAGTATTACCACGCTCAAAGCGATATGTTCCTTCATGTCTTCCGAAGGTTCCAAGCTCAGCATAGTTCGGTGCGCTGAAACCTGTTGCCCCATTTAATTTTATGGTCCAACCGGCAGAAGGATGGAAAGCTATACCGAGTGATCCGCTGACAGGTTTGTATTCATTATCAAAATCAATTTCGGGTTTCATTTCAAGTGAATCTTCTTCTTCGCCTTCAGCGCTTTCTGCTTCAATTTTTCTCAGGTCATAACGAATTCCTCCCAGGATATTTACTTTTTCCAAATCATAGCGCATAAGTATATAACCCGCAAAATCGCTGACATCAGCATCCGGAACAAGCGTTTCAAGGCCGAAATTTTTATTCTTCTGCAACATGCCTTGTGTGCCAACCGTGAAGCCAAACTTTTTTTCAGCATCGGAACTCCATTTCAAATCGTAAGTGATTACATTCAGTTTTAAACCGAAGGCGAGTAAATATTTCTTTTTAATGCCTGTCGGTTCAAACTCTTTGCGATTATTAAGCTGGTAAGCCACATTTGCGTTAACCTTGCTGTGCTCCATCAGAATTGTGTTTTCACTTGAAACGATATGAGATGTTACATCCTGGTAAGGTGCCTCCACATCATAAGTCATCTGTTCATGTTCGGGCTCGATGAGTAAAATACTGTCCGGTTCAAGTTCAACAATACCGGTGCGCTGGTTCATAAAACTGTAGGACAATTTGGACACTCCCCATTTTTTACTGAGCCCTATTGATCCCTTCCCGGTAAGATCAATAAATTTAGAATTGGCGGCATAATTTCTTGGAAACAAAACACTATCCGGTTTATCACCGCCCTGCACATAACTTCCGTTTCCATGTCCGCCAGCCCGAAGAATATAAAAAAGCCCGGTGTTCTTTGTTGCTTTATATCCTAAGTCAAAATAAGTTCCGATATTATTTACATTTCCTCCAATAGCAGCATCCGCTGCCCACTTTCCTGCAGCAGCAGGTTTTTCATCAACAAAAATTAAAGCACCACCCAAAGCATCAGCTCCATAAATTAAAGCTGCAGGCCCATTGACTACTTCTACTTTTTCAATCCCGTTTTCAGAAATTCCCAAATCATGGCGATCGTCCCATTGCTGATTTTCAATTCTTGTTCCCATCGAGTAAAGTAAAATCCTGTTAAAGGAATTTCCCCGGATCACAGGTTTTCCTATTCCCATCCCGACTGAAATGCGGTCAATACCCGGCTCATAGGCCAATTTGCTCATAAGAGTAAGCCCGCCTGTGTTGTCTAATTCATCTTTTGAAAATGTATTTACCGGATAAGGGATATTATCAGGAAGCTTAGTGTTATTAGAGGTAACGATCACTTCCTCAATCTCAATGGAAGAAGGCTCCATCATAATTTTTAATTCGACCCGAGCATCGGCAAGGTTGAGAGTTTTGACCTGCGATTTATAGCCAATCATGGTGAATTGAACATTCACAATTCCTGAAGCAGGGGCTTCAATGCTGAACGCACCGTCATTCCCCGTCACGGTTCCTTTTTGAATTTCAGGAATAAAAACCGTTAAATTACTGAGCGGAGAATTATTTTTATCAGACACTATGCCTTTTAAAGTAATTTGTGACAATACCGGAAAAGAAAAAAATAAAATAAAAATTAACAGGTTGATTTTTTTCATAACAATTTTTTTAATGTTTAAGAATAGAATTAATAATATAATAAATTCGCTAAGCCCGGAAAATTTACCGTGATACAATAATTGTAATAAATAAAAATGATCAGGTCAACCGGGGCGGTGGAGAGGGCTTATCAAGGTAAAAATTCTCCAAAGAAAAATTTAATTGTATTTCAATTCTTACATCATAATCAAAAGTAAAAAATCCGTTCTGGCTTAAACCCGCAAAATAATCAGGGAAGGGAACTTTTAAATTGTCCCCGGAATTTTTCTGGGGAACCGGGATGTTATTTTTAAAATGTGAATTTAAAGAAGTGAAAAGGTGATCCTCTTTTGAATCATTATAGCAATAAAGGAGAAGTATATTCTTTTCATGCTTCATGAAAGCAACATCATACATTTTACCATTAAGATTGAATTCCTCTTGGTTGTACCATACTATTTCCTTTTCCTTTTCGGCTAAAATCCTCAGAACAAGCATATCCTCCTGGCCGCCTGACCTGAAAAAACTTCTTACAATTTTCTTAACCTCTGTTTGCTGAACAGAAAACGCGATATAATATCCTGAAATATTATAAAGGAAAATGAAAAGCAAAATGATTGAAATTGTTTTTTTAATATGGACAGGCATATTGAGCCAAAGATATATTAAATTTGTATTGGAAATTATAATTACAATACTCATGAAAACTGTATTTAAAACCTCCGCAAAATATTTGTTGATAATTTTATTATTATCGTCAGCGGTAATTATTTCTTGCAAGAAAAAACAAGATGCAAAATTACCTTCCATTTCATTTAAGAGCGGGGGTAATTATACTTCATCCGATGGAAGTGTAAGTACCAGTGATCTTATAGTTATAGGAACTATTTCTGATAAAAACGAAGCAGATCTTAAAACATTTAAAATATACTCGTCTGTTGGCAGTGCCGCATTTTCCCTGGAAAAAACTTTTTATTTGACCCCGGATGAAAAAGACCATTATGAAAAAGACTATGAATTTATCCCTCAAAATGTGAATACTTATGAAACGTGGAAATTCGAGATTAATGATGCTGATGGAAATACAAATTCGGTCTCAATCAAATTAAGTGTTCATTAATCAAAACCGAAATTACCTTTTGAAATGTCCCTTTTACAGGGACATTTTTATTTGAATCCAATTTAAATAGGCTTATTTCTTTTTCTGATCTCTCATTAGAAACAAAATGCTTTTTAATGCGTAAGCAAAGGAATACATTTTATTCTGCGCATGAAATTAAAATTATCCGGGCATCAAAGGCTTACCGAAACGATAAAACAAAAAGGAAAGCTTGCATTGGCCATTTCAATGGGTGGATTTGCAATCTTTACATTTATTATTTTTTTCACTTACAATAATGTCGGTATTACCCAAACCGCAATCGCTGCACCCGGAAAGGATGGGGCAAAGACAATAAGTTCATCAAACGTAATTTTGAATGAATACACTTCATTAACTATTGATGCTTCAATCGGTGTAAATAGTATTAGCGTTGGAAACGCCTGTCTCAACTCAAATGGACGTTTTCCTTCTAATCTTTCCTCAGGCGATCTCGTAATGATAATTCAAATGGAAACTGCTGCTATTAATTCTGCAGCAGATACGTCACCTACACCAGATTTTATTGATAATACAGGAAATTTTGAATTTGCGGAAGTTTTAAACGTGCCATCGGCAAGTAAAATTATTCTTAAATCAGGAATTTCAAAAAGTTATGATTGTTCCGGGAAAGTGCAGGTTATTCGCGTGCCGCGATTTTCATCGTTAAAAATAAATAGTTCCGGTACTGTTACGGTTCCGGATTGGGACGGAACAACAGGCGGAGTTCTGGCGGTTGAAGTAAACGGAGAAACAATTATTGACGGAGCAATTGATGTAACCGGGCGTGGTTTCACAACTTCGTGTCAAAATAAATCATGCCTCCAGGATGATCTGAAAAGTATCAGTTCAAATGCATTTCAGAATAGCTCACAATTTGTAAATGAAAATCCCCGTAGCTTAAATTTATATACCAGGATTTTTATGGGCGGTGGTGATGATGCAAGATACCTCAACGATGCTCAAATCAGAAACTCAGGAAATGGAGGAGGTATAGTCTATTTAATCTCTTATGGCAAGGTTTCAGGAAGTGGTATCATCGAGGCTAATGGTGGGAATTCGGACGGTATCAAAAGAGACACAATCTATAATAAGGGAAGCAAATTAAGTGGTGGCTGTGGCGGGTCGGTTTTTATTTATTCTCAAGGAGCAACTGTAAGTAACTTACGAATTAACGCTAAGGGTGGTAATGGAATTAGTAATAACATGCAAGGACTGTGTGAAAACGAACTTATTGGCGGAACAGGCGGTACAATTTGTATAACGAATAATAATAGTTTAAAATTAGATGTAAGAGGTGGCAATTTCGGTATTTCAAATTTACCTCAATCAGTATATTCCTTACCGGGAATAATTGCATTATCCCCGCTCAACCCTTATTCTTCAGGTGGTTCACTTTCAGTGGAACTGCTGGATTTTAACGGGGAAACTAAAAATGGAGCCATACATTTACTATGGAGTACGGCAACAGAAATAAATAATGATTTTTTTACGATTGAGAAAAGTACAGACGGATTAAATTTTGTGGGTTATGGAAAAATTGAAGGGGCCGGAAACACCACCGTTGTTCAGAACTATACTTATAATGATTTAAAACCATCAAAAGGAATTAATTATTACAGGCTTAAACAGACTGATTTTAATGGGAAATATGAATATCTAAAAATAATAACGATCAATATTCAGATAACTTCTTAGCCCACATTCAAATGATTTCAGTTCAATTAATTTTTACAATTCCATGATTTAATTTTTAAACTATTATAATTTATTTTCCATCAATTCGTTAACTTAGCACATTCATTCATCGGTTTCATGATCAAAAAAAATTTTATTTTCGGCATCTTTATTCTGGCGTTTTCATTTTTTGTGTTCTATTCCTGCAGCAAAAAAGAGAAACCAATATTTGAAACATGCTCTGACAAAATCAAAAATCAAAATGAGATCAACATAGATTGTGGTGGCGTATGCAAGCCCTGTCCCGAATCAATGACTGCAAAGATTAACGGAAATGTCTGGGAGGCGGATACGGCTAAAATCAACGCATCGTATTCAAATGCAGGCATAAAATTTTTGCTAAGTGGAAATACAAATGTGACTTATCCGCAAATATCTTTGGTATATCTCGGTGATTTTTCATTGGGTTCGCATGATCTGGATCATTCAAGTTCTTTAACACACGATATTAATAGTATATCACCCTTTCCAGCACAGTGGGATCCGAAGCTTGGAATTCACGTGACTTGAAGTCGCGGC
>JADMIO011235751.1_pt1 | contig 86346 bp, 80 predicted proteins | sample 8958161 | NCBI WGS metagenome assembly JADMIO01 (sample SAMN16585339, study PRJNA669376) | soil metagenome | isolation source: Crop rotation soil | place: USA: Cullars Rotation, Alabama | collected 2011 | reverse complement strand
CGCGACAACTTGTCCACGTGGAATTCTAAGCTTAGGATCCCAATGTGCTGGAAAGGCAATCGGTGGCTATTGACGCCTTTCGGACGTCGTTTGAGTCCACCCTTGACTCGAATCGCGACTGAACTGGGCCATTTCGGTAGCGCGACCGGCTTCAGTCATCCGTTCAGTCACCAGGTGCATAAGGCGGCGTCCGTTGAGCCCGGTTGATACTTGCGTGTTTGCGCAACTAGTGAGACAATAGCTACCCGAATGACCACCGCAACCCTCGTGACCAGCGATGAGGAACGTCAGCGGTCCGCGGCTGTAGCCCGGGCGCTGTCGGACCCCAAGCGTCTCTGCGTGCTGGAGACCCTGGCATCTGGTGAGCGGTCGGTCAGCGAGCTTTCACGCGAGGTTCGCTGCCAGGTTCCCAACATGAGTCAGCACCTTGGCGTGCTGCGCTCGGCGGGCCTTGTCAACGCCAGGCGTGACGGCACAACCGTTTATTACAGCCTCACAGACCCTCGGGTCATCGAGGCATACCGGCTAATTCAGGACTTGTCCAAGTAGCGGAAATCCACCGCGAACGGCGGAGAAAGGACCTACAGAAAGTGTCAGAGATCAAGGTTGCGACAGACGGCAACTTCCAGGAGCTGGTGCTCGGCAGTGACAAGCCTGTCGTCGTCGACTTCTGGGCAGCTTGGTGCGGCCCGTGTCGCATGGTCGCTCCCGAGATGGAGAAGCTGGCAGAGAAGTACGACGGCACGATCCAGGTCGTGAAGGTCGACGTTGATGCCAACCCCGTGCTCAGTCAGGCGTTCAACATCATGAGCATCCCGACGATCGCCTTCTTCCGCCCGGGCAAGGACGAGAACGGCAATGCCTACACGCCGCAGGGCGTGGTCGGTTTCCGGCCGCTTGAGCAGCTGGAGACCCAGTTCGGCCTCAAGCAGTTCACTCCTGTGGCGCCGGTCGAGCAGGCCGCGGAGACTCCCGCCGCCTAAAGGCACCCAACTATCGAATTTCCCGTCGAGGGCCGATTGACCCTCAGCCCTCGATCATCGACTCAGACCCCGGTTTCGGCCGGGGTCTCGTCGTATCTTGGGCGTTGAGAAAATGTCCGTGCGAGGCGGCACCAGGTCAAACTCGCTAGTCGCGCTCCTGGCCTTTGCGCTGGTCAGCGCTTTGTCGGTGATGGCTTCGGCGCTGAGCGCCGCGAACGCGCGGTCGCCAGACGTGTACCTGCCCGTTGCCATCAGCGGAGTCGTCTACGCAGCGGCCGGCGCGGTCATGTACGTGCAACGGCCCGGGAACACGGCGAGCCTGGCGCTCTTCCTGTCGGCCGGATTGACCGCGCTGTTGTTGGTCGTTCGCTACCTGGTCCCGATCCTGATGCCGTTGAACGAGGCATTCGGCTTGCAGGCGGCCCTGCTGCCGCTGACCTACCTGTTCATGGCCTTCCCCTTCGACCGCATCCACGGCGCTCTGGAGCGCTTCACATTCTGGGCGTCCGTCGTGCTGGGAATCGTCCTTGGCGTGGCGCGGCTCGTGTCGATTGAGCCGACGATCGTGTTTCCGCCCGAAGGTTGCCAACCCTGCACGCACAACCCCTTCCTGCTCGTAGACCCGCAGCTTTTCGACGAGATCCAGGCGGCTTCGCAGCTGGTTTTCGTGGTGACGCTGGCGCTTACGACTGTGGTTATCGTTCGTCGTTGGTGGCGAGCACGTGGGCTCACACGTAGAGCGCTGACGCCACTGATTGCCGGCTGGGTGGCGCTCGCTCTGAGCAATGCCCTGCTGCTCGCCGTCCTGCCAATCTTCCGGCGGCCGACGATCAGCGCGACGGTGGCACTCCTGTTCCGCATCTGTGTCCCCATCGTCCTGGCAATCGCCTACGTCCGCTTCTATGCGGCCCGATCGGCCATGGCGCGCTCGCTGGTCAGGCTCGATCCAGGCTCCAAGCTCGAGACTGTGCAGGACGTCCTGCGCACTTCGTTGGCAGAGCCTGACCTCGTCGTCGCCCGCTGGTCAGACATGGCCGATGGCTATCTCGATTCGAACGGCCGGGCGATCAGCACATCCGAATCAGCCGCCGACGACAAGGCGACCCTGGCTGTCGAGCTGGACGGTCAGCCCATCGCCCTGGTCATCCACGATCGGGCCATCTCATCGGATCACGAGATGCTGGAGATAGTGGTCGACACGATCCGCCACAGCGCGCTGATCGCAGACATGCACGACGAGCTCGCGGCTCGTGGCGGCGACGTGGGACGACTGCCGAAAGGCGAGGTCTCGTTCCTGTTTGGCGACCTGGAGGGTTCGACCAAGCTCCTCAACCGCCTCGGCGATGGCTACAAGGAGATCCTCGACCGGATGCGCGCCACGGTTCGTCGCGCAACAGAGGCTGCAGGTGGCGAAGTCGTCGACATGCGAGCCGACGATTGCTTCCTGGCGTTCCAGCAGCCGGAACGAGCGCTCGCCGCAGCTACCGACATCCAGGCTGGACTGGGTGCTGCGAGCTGGCCAAACGGGCTCGAAGTCCGCATGCGCATCGGCCTTCACACAGGCCAACCGGAGCTGACCCGGAGCGGGTACGTGGGCATGGATCTCCACCGCGCGTCGCGGATCATGTCGATGACGAAGGGCGGCCAGATCCTGGCATCGGGGGCTTTCGTGGCAGCGCTCGGTGACAGGCGTCCGGGAAATGTCCGTCTGCGCTCCCTGGGCTCGTTCGAGCTGCGCGGCGTGGACGAGGAGGAGCAGATCTTCGAGGTGCTGCCGACTGAGACGGTGTCGGCGGGCTAGTCGCTATTTCTTGTGCCTGGGAGCCATGCGCCAGGCGACTCGGTACCAGGCTTCCAATCGGTCGTCCGCGTCCGCCCAGTTGTCGGGTTTGAGGGCAACCCAATCGTTGCCACGCGTTGAGGCGTGCGTGCCCGGGGTGTTCATGGCCGCGTCCGCGATCTCCGCACCGAGTCTCAGCTCGACCGTCTTCGGGTCGGGCCGAGCTGCAAAGACGACGCCGTTGCGCTCGAACTCGCTGCCGCGCACCTTGACGTCCGGCGTTTCCGCCATCAGAGCTGCGAGAAGATCGTCCGGTTCGCTCATGGGCTCGGCTGCTAGACCGCAACCGGTTCGCGGTACTCCCCGAAGACGGCGCGGAAGACTCCGCACATCTCGCCGAGCGTCGCGTAGGCGTTGGCGCACTCGATCAACGCGGGCATCACATTCGTAGCTGATGAGCCGGGCTGTGACGAGAGGTCGCGCAGCCTTGCCAGCGCTGCTGAAACGCGCTGCGGATCACGTTCGCTACGCACGCGCGCGAGTCGCGCCAGGTGCTTCTGTCGCGACTCCTCGCTGACTTCGAGCAGCGGGATGGACAGATTTTCAGACTCGTCCTCGTAGACGTTGACGCCGACGATCTCGCGCTCGTTGTCGTCGAGCTCGCGCTGGAACCGATAAGCCGCGTCCGCGATCTCCTTCTGCGGATAGCCGGCCGCGATGGCTTTGACCATGCCGCCGAATCGGTCGATCTCGTCGAGGTATTGCCAGACCTGCCGCTCGACCTCGTTGGTGAGCGACTCAACGAACCATGAGCCGCCGAGGGGATCTACCGTGTTCGTGACTCCGGTTTCAGATGCGATGATCTGCTGCTGCCGCAGGGCCAGCAGCGCGGCCTCGGCGGAAGGCACGGCCCACGCCTCGTCGTACGCGTCGGTGTGCAGCGACTGCGTCCCGCCGAGAACCGCGGCCAGCGCCTGGATTGCGACGCGGGTCAGGTTGTTGAGCGGCTGCTGGGCGGTGAGCGACACGCCGGCGGTCTGGGTGTGGAAGCGCATCCAGGTCGAGCGCTCGTTCTCCGCGCGATAGCGCTGGGTCATCAGCTTCCACCAGACCCGCCGCGCGGCGCGGAACTTCGCGATCTCCTCGAAGAAATCGTTGTGGCTGTTGAAGAAGAAGGACAGCCGGGGCGCGAACTCGTCGACGCGCAGGCCGCGGCGAATCGCTTCCTCTACGTAGGCCATGCCGTCAGCGATCGTGAAGGCGAGCTCCTGCACGGCCGTCGAGCCGGCCTCGCGGATGTGGTAGCCGCTGATCGAGATCGTGTTCCACTTGGGGAGCTCGCGCGTGCCGAACTCGATGGTGTCCGTAACCAGGCGGATCGACGGCTCGGGCGGGAAGAGAAACTCCTTCTGCGCCACGAACTCCTTGAGGATGTCGTTCTGCGTCGTGCCCTCGAGCATGGCTCGCGGGAAACCGCGTTTCTCCGCCGCGGCGATGTACATCGCCCAGATCGGAGCTGCCGGCGAGTTGATCGTCATCGATGTCGAGATGCGATCCAGCGGCAGGCCGTCGAGCAGGATCTCCATGTCCGCCAGGGACGAGACCGCGACGCCGCACGTGCCGAACTCCCCTTCCGCCTCCGGATCGTCCGTGTCGTAGCCGTAGAGGGTCGGCATGTCGTAGGCGATCGACAAACCGGTCTGGCCCGCGCGCAGCAGCTGGTGGAAGCGCTCGTTGGTGTCCTCCGCCGCGCCAAAGCCGGCAAACATGCGCATCGTCCACAGGCGTGAGCGGTAGCCATTGGCGTGGATCCCGCGCGTGAATGGGGCCTGGCCCGGCGTGCCGATGTCGCGCTCGGGATCGAAGTCCGACCAGACACCGTCGTCCGAACGCAAGCGATCGCCCAGGTGGTCAACCGCCGTCGGCCCGCCACCGCCTGCACCCGCGCGCTGCCAATCGAGCGTCGTGTACAGGCGCTCGATCTCGACATCGCTGATCGTGCTGAAGCGCGTCTTCCGCTCGCTCATCGGTTTCACACTAGCACCGGCGCCGCATCGGGCCGCAACTTGTCAAGCGCGTGGCTGACAGGTGGTGACAGGATGCACGTCCCTTTGGTTCGCCTCGAACGGTACCGTGGCGCGATGGCCGCACCATTCGGCAGGGGGCAAAGTAGGAGACGTCAAACGACTGGTAGGCCACTCGTCGGATGACAGCTCGGGGCGTCGATCACCGGGCCGAACAGATGAATGCGATCCTCGTAACCTGGCGAGGCGGTGGTTACACCGACAGATTGAGGATCGCCGTCGACCGGCAACGAGTCGAGTAACAGGATGAGCCGGCCTCGGGCCGTACTCATAAATGATTTATCCGGCGGCTGCCCGATCTTCGGGGGCCGCCGCTTCATTTCTGTCGGCCTGGATCACTCGCGCCTTCACGACGAGATCGCGGTCACGCGTGATCGTCCGCGCCACCCAATCGAGATAGGCCGGTTCGAGCATCTCGACCTCGCCCAGCGTGTAACCGTGGTAGCGGCCGAATTCGAGGGTCGTCTCACGCGCCTCGCGCAGTGAGGGCAGCGGATGCGCGCGAGCGCCCTGGCGCGTATGGACAGGTCCGGTCGGCGTGCTCGCGCGGAGGTCGTTCTCCATGTCCAGCGAACGACGTCGACGCGGCTCCTGGCCGCGCATCGTCGTGGAACGCGAGTCCCCGAGGCGCGTGTTCCGCGGCCTGAACGCTGCCGTCGTGTCGAAACGTGCCGTGACGGGCTTCGTCGGTGGCGGTGGTGGCGGTCCGGTGGGCTGGGCGCTTTCGGGCACGTCGTCGAAGTCGGCGGTGCCGCCCGTTCCGGCTCCCTCACGAGCGCGGCGGCCTTCGACCGTCGCGTCGAAATGCGCCTTTCTAACGGGATCGCGGAGCAGGTCGTAGGCAGCGTTGATGCGCGCCATCCGGGCCGTCAGTCGGGCGGCTTCTTCCGTGTCGCCCGCGGCGTTGTCGGGGTGATGCTCGCGGGCAAGCTCGCGCCAGCGACGCTTGATCTGGGCGCTGGTCGCGTCCCAGCGAACTCCCAGCACGTGGTACGGATTGCCACGAAAACGCACTACCGGCATCAACCGGCGAGCCTACCACGAGGCCGGTCGGCGACCCTCCCCCTATAGTCACGGCCGATGAAATTGCCTTTTCAACCGCCACTCGAGCCGATGCTCGCCAAGCTGATGGCGGACCTGCCGACCGGCGATGGATGGCTCTTCGAGCCGAAGTGGGATGGCTTCCGCGCCATCGTCTTTCGCGACGGCGACGAGATGTTCATCCAGAGCCGCGATCTGAAGCCGCTGGATCGCTACTTTCCGGAGCTGCCGCCGGCGCTCAAGGCGAACCTGCCTGAGCGTTGCGTCATCGACGGGGAGATCGTCATTCCCGGTCCGGACGGCCTCGAGTTCGAATCGCTGCTGTTGCGCATCCATCCAGCGGCATCGCGCGTGAACATGCTGGCCGAGCAGACGCCCGCGTCATTCGTCGGCTGGGATCTCCTGGCCCTCGGCGACGAGGATCTCCGGGCGCGGCCGCAGGGGGAGCGGCGCGAGATGATCGAGAAGGCGCTGGCCGGGGCGAAACCGCCCATCCATCTGACTCCTGCGACGCGCGACGTCGAGACGGCGCGCGACTGGTTCGATCGGTTCGAAGGCGCCGGGCTGGACGGCGTCGTAGCCAAGCCACTCGACGCTCCCTACCAGCCCGGCAAGCGCGCAATGGCCAAGATCAAGCACGCTCGCACTGCAGACTGCGTCGTGGCCGGATTCCGCTGGCACAAGAACGGGCCCGGCACTCACATTGGCTCGCTGCTGCTGGGCCTCTACGACGACAAGGGCGACCTGCACCACGTCGGCATCACGTCCTCCTTTTCGTGGGAACGGCGCAAGGACCTCGTGGCGGAACTGGAGCCGTTGCGCAAGGACGCCATGAAGGGACACCCGTGGGGAGAGTGGGCGGAATGGGCCGGCTTAGGCCAGGCAGATGCGTCGGGTACGAGGATGCCCGGCGCGACCAGCCGCTGGAACCGCGGCAAGGACCTGTCGTGGCAGCCGCTGCGCATCGAGAGAGTCGCCGAGGTTGCATACGACCACCTGCAGGGCGATCGCTTTCGGCACGCGACGACTTTCGTGCGCTGGCGCCTCGACAAGCAGCCCAAGGACTGCCGTTACGACCAGCTGGAGGTCACGGCTCCGTTCGAGCTGGAGAAGATCTTCGGCGACTAGGCCAGGACGCTCGTCATGCGCAACGTTTGGGCTTGAGAAATCGCCCGCGAAGGCATGCTTCGGACGCGTACACTCCGAAGGTCCTGAGACGCAAATCCCTGTCGGCGAGCAGAGCTGAGTGGGCGTGAACCGCCGCGGGAATTAGCAGGAGGAAATGAATGGACCAGCAGCAACCGCCTTCGGCTCCGCCGCCGGCATCGCCGCCACCGCCGCAGATGCCGCCGCCACCGGCCCAGATGCCACCGCAGCAGCCGCAGTGGACACCGCCGCCGCAGCAGCCAGCCGGCTGGGGCGGGCCGGGCTACGGCACAGCGCCAGTGCGACCGACCGGCGTAACGCTGGCCGCGATCTTCCTGATCATCATGGGCGTGCTGTACGGCCTGCTCGGCGGCTGCACCACGATCGGTGGCGCAGGCCTTAGCCAGCTTGGTGCCGGAACCGAGAACAGCGGCATCTTCGGCGCCGCGGGTGGCATCCTTGCCGGGCTCGGCGTCTTCATCCTGATCATCGGCATCCTGCAGATCGCCGCCGGCGCCGGCTCACTGAGCGGGCGCGGTTGGGCGCGTTGGACCGGCATCGTCATCAGCGTCATCCTCGCCGTGCTGCTGTTGCTGGGTGGCGTGAGCACCATGACGCAGCAGAACGGCATGACTGGCGGCATCGGCTCGATCGTCGTTGGTGTTCTGTACGCATTGACTGCCTACGCTCTGATCGCAGCGGGACCGTTCTTCGCAGCTCGCCGCTGATCTGAACAGGCCTAGATTGGGACGCCGGCCGCCGATATGGTTGGCCGGCGTTTCCATTTGTATGCTGGGATGACCAATGTCCGACCCTGAAGACGAGACGCGGGAACACTCGCCCGACGAACCGCTGCCTCAGACGCCGCCTGCGGAGGCCGAGACGCCGCCTGCGGAGGCCGAGACGCCGCCTGCGGAGGCCGAGACAGAGCCGTCGGCGGAGGCGACCGAGGCAGAGCCGTCGGTGGAGGCTGCTGCGCCCGAGCCCGAGTCGCCTGCAATGGCCGACCCAGAGCCTGCCGTCGCACAGCCAGCGGAAGCACAGCCAGGGACGCCAGCGGCTGAACCTGCAGCTGCCTGGAACGCCGATGAGTCGGGCATGGGCGCTGCCCAGGCTTCGGCGCCCGAAACCACAGCCGCCGAAAGCGTCAGCTCGGCCTCCGAGCCGGCATACGACTCGGCACCAACACCGCCAGAGCCGACAAACGAGGCCACCACTGCGGAATCGGCATCCGATGCCGCGCCAGCTGCGACTGATTTCTCCGACGCTGCTGCGCCAGTGGCCGCAGGTGCGTCGACATCGTCGTGGGGCGAACCTGCGCCCGCCGCACCCGAAGCAACCTCCGATGCGCCAGCGGTGGCGGAGCCCGTTCCGTCGGCACCTGCCGAACCTGTCGCGGCAGCTTCGGCGATTGACGACTCACCCACGACCCAGACCGCTGTGCCGATCGTCACGGCCGCGGACGTTCAGCAGAGCCAGGCCTGGCAGCAACCACCATCACAGCAGCCGACCCAATGGCAACAGCCGCAGCAACAGGCCGGTCAGTGGCAGCAGCCGCCGCAGTACCCGCAACAGGGCTATCCCCAGCAAGGCGGCTACCCACCTCAGGGCTATCCGCAGCAGGGATACGGCCAGCAGCCCTACCAGGGCTACCCACCGGGCTATCAGCAACCCGGTTACGCACCTCAACCCGGCTACCCGCAGCAGGGTTATCCACCGGGATACGGCGCCGCCTACTACGACCAGCAGCAACAGCAGGGTCCGATCTACTCGACGCTCTTCCTAGTCGCGTTCGCCGGCTTCCTCTTGCTGATCTTCGGCATCATCGACATCGGTGGCGGCGCCTGGCTCTACACGCAGGGCCGAGAGCTGGCCAACCTCATCGAGCGGACAACGGTCAATTTCTTTGGCACGTCGCTCGATAAGCCCACCCTGCGAGCGCTCCTCGGCCCGCTGCCGCCGACGATGATCGTCTTCGGCCTGCTGGAGGTCCTCGCGGGCATCTTCGTCATTGCCCATCGCAGCTGGGCGAGGTGGCTGGGCGTCCTGCTGGCGCTGGTCGGCCTGTTCATCGGGATCGCGAGCATCAGCTTCGCAATCGCGCTGGCGCCCGGCACATCGATCCAGCTCATAGGGGCGATCGTCGTGCTGGTCGGCTACGCGTTCATCCTGCTGGCCCTGTTCGCGGGAGGCGGCCACTTCCGTCGCCGAAACCGGCAGGCATAGCCGATGGCCGGCTTGGACCACAATCCAGAAGAGCCGGCGAGCGACAGCACCAACGGTCCGGCCTCGCAACCGCCTGCCCCACCGGCATGGACAGCGCCACCTCGGCAGCCACCACCAGCGTGGCCACCACCCTCACCGTGGGCCGCTCCAGCCCCGTTCGGATCATCCCGCTTGGCGAACGTCGCAGCCGTCGTACTGCTCGTCCTGGGTCTCATTGTTGGCGCTCTCGGGCTAGTGGGGATGGTTGGCGGATTGATTGGCGCTGGCTTTGCGAGCAACTCGTCCGATGCCGGCATCGCCGGGGCTTTGGGGTTTGGTATCGGCCCGTTGGCTGTGGTGTTCGGAGTTCTCGAGATAACAAGCGCAATCGGCATCGGCATCCACCAGCCATGGGCACGATGGCTGGGCATTGCGCTTGGCTTGACTGGCGTGGCTGGCTCGATCTGGCTTCAGATCTCATACCCGGACGTCTTTGAGTTCTTTGGCCTGACGGACGCCGAAGCCCGGACCGTCACGATTACGTCTGTGGCACTACACGGGTTCGTTGTTCTGGCATTGATAGCCGCGGGCGGGCAGTTCCGCCGCCGATTGCCACATGGTCAAGCGAGGGCGGGCTGAGTCGGCGGCCAGTTCCGACGCCACCGGGCTAATTCCTTCCGGAACCTGCCGGTGCTCGCGAAGGTCGCCTTGGCGATCACGAAATCGATGCCCGAGTTCTTACGGCCCGCCAGTTCGGCTCGCTCTGCCATTGCGCACGGCGATCATCTGACTGTTCACGAGACCGCTCAGGAGGCCTCGTCGTTCTTCGTTGAGGATTTGCCGTTCTTCGTCGACGACTTGCGCGGTGCCCGCTCGAGCTGGCCCGACCGATCCGGCCAGGCGAAGTTCGCCCACGGGTCGTAGTCGACCTCGAGCGGTTCCTGTTTTGGGCGGATATCCGCGGGCACGTTCTGCAGGTTGACCCTGATTCGCGTCCACGTCGTCGATCTGCCGCGCATCGAGTCCGTCAGGATGTCCGCTGGTTGGAGATGGGGCACAACATCCGGGTGCCGCTCCTTCCAGCGCTCGAGGCCGGCTAGCGCCTCGTCCTTCTTGGCGGCGCGGGCGATCTCCACCACTGGGATGGTTGAGCGTCGCCGGCCGGTAGGCGTCGGCGTGGATCCTGTGCCGGCGACCTGAGCACTTGCCTTCTCGGCCGCCAGCCGCTCGAAGCGCTTCTCCATGGCCGCCCTTGACTTCTCGCGCTGGGCCTCGGCCTCTGGGGTGTCGTAGTCGGCGTCAGGGCGCTTTTGCTTGGATGGCTGGACGCGCGGCGGCTCGCCCTCCTGTTTCCGGTAGTTGGGCGGCCACGGCGCATCGCCCAAGCCCTGTTTCTCGTCACGCTCCGAGAGCTCCAACAACGCATCCAGCGATCCGACTGCAGAGTCGATGCCGGCGTGCCGATCACCGCCTTCCGCCTCGAAGATGGCGGGCACAGTTGCCAGCGTGTAGTCCTCGGCCACAACGTCGGCTACCTGGTCCCAGCGCAACGGCATCGAGACGCGTGCATCGGGGAGCGGCCGCACTGAATAGGCCGACGCGACCGTCCGGTCCTTGGCGTTCTGGTTGTAGTCGAGGAAGACACCGTGGCGCTCCTCCTTCCACCACTTCGACGTGGCGATCGACGGCGCCCGCCGCTCGACCTCGCGTGCCAGCGCGAGCGCGGCGCGGCGCACCTGCCCGTAGTCCCACTTGCGCTCGATCCGAACGTTGATGTGGATGCCGCGCGAGCCGGACGTCTTCGGCCAGCCGACGAGCCCGTGATCACCGAGGACCTCGTTGGCGACCAACGCGACCTGGCGCACGTCATCCCAGGGCACGCCCGGCACGGGGTCCAGGTCGACGCGCAACTCGTCGGGGTGATCCAGATCGTCCGCTCGAACCGGGTGCGGGTTGAGGTCGATGCAGCCGAGATTCACGATCCACGTCAGCTGCGCCGGGTTGCGCAGAACAATTTCGTCAGCGGTCCGGCCCGACGGGAACGCCAGCTCTACGGTCTCGATCCAATCGGGCCTCGTTTCGGGCGCCCGCTTCTGGAAGAACGGCTCGCCTTCGGCACCATTGACGAAGCGCTTGAGCGCCATCGGTCGGCCGCCGGCGCCCCGCAGGGCTCCATCCGAAACGGCGAGGTAGTACGTGACGAGGTCGATCTTGGTGTATCCGGTCTTCGGGAAGAAGACCTTGTCGGGATTGCTGATCGAAACCTGTTGGCCTTCGATCTCAAGCTCGAGCGGCTTCTTGGCCATCAGCTAGACCACAGATCGGCGAGTGCGTCTAACCGGCCAGCCGCCGGCGATCCGCCTCGAGCTCCGTCATTGCGCGCTCGCGATCCTCCCACCCAACTACCTCGACGTTCTTGTCCTCGAGCAGCTTGTACGTCTTGAAGAAGTTCTCGATCTCGACGAGGCGGTGCGGACGTACGTCGGCGAGCTTTTCGACGTGAGCCTGGTGCGGATCGGCGACGGCGACGCACAGGATCTTGAAGTCCGGCCCCTTCTCGTCGCTCATCTCCAGGCATCCGATCGGCCGCGCCCAGACGTGGCAACCCGGGAACGTTGGCTCGTCGATCAGCAGCAGCGCATCTGTGGCGTCGCCGTCCTCTGACAGCGTTCCCGTCACGTAGCCATAGTCGAAGTTGTAGAAGACCGCGGAGCTCAGCACTCGGTCGAGGCGGAACACGCCTGCCTTCGTGTCGAACTCGTACTTGTTGCGGCTGCCGCGCGGAATCTCGACGACGATCTCGACAACGTTTGGAAATTTCCCGTCTAACGCGCTGCTCACAAATTGAGTCTACCGACCGGACTTGCGGCCCATATCCTGCGCACCGTGACGCTTCACGGGCTACGACCGTTGGGCAGCATCCTTGGTCGCTCGGTCGAGATCCAGCGAACGATCAACGCCATTCGCACGTCGCCGCTCGTCACCGTCACCGGGCCCGGCGGCGTCGGGAAGACTCGCCTCGTCCAGGAAATCGCGACCAGGCTGGCCGATAGCGGGCGCGACGTGTGGCTCATCGAGCTGCGCGGCCTCACCGACGCAAATCTCCTGGCGACCGAGGTCGCGGCGGCACTCCAGACGGCTGAGATCGTGGACGAATCACCAGCTGACCGCTTGGTCAGAGGCCTGCGCGAGCATGTCGAGGCCCTCGTGGTGCTGGATAACCTCGAGCAGATCAACGGGGCGGGCCCCGTGCTCGAGCTGGCGCTGCGGAAGGTCGGCGGTGCGCGCGTGCTGACAACGAGTCGCTTTCCGCTGGGCGTCACCGGCGAGGTTGAGATACCGCTGGGCCCACTGGCACAGCCGAAAAGCGGTTCGGTCAGCGAGGTGCTCACGGCGCCGGCGAGCGCGCTGTTCGTTGCCAGATCACGCGAGCTCGGCCAACTGATCGACCTCGACGAGCAGGAGGCGGACGAAGTCTTCGATCTCTGCCGACGCCTGGACGGCCTGCCGCTTGCGCTCGAGTTGGCGGCGCGGCGGACTCGGGTGCTTTCGCCAAAAGCGATCCTGCGCCGGTTAAACGAGTCACCCGGCAACGCTGTTCTTCAGGGAACACAGGGCGCAGGCGGTCCTCATGACTCTCTCGAGGCCGTCATCGACTGGAGCCTCACCCTCCTGCGTCCGGCCGACCGAGACTTATTGGTGGACCTGTCCGCGTTTGCCGGCACCTTTGACCTGGATTTGGCGCAGCTTCTGAGTACGGGCCATGCGGTGCTGGAGGGACTCGACGCGCTCGTCGCTCACGGCCTCATTCGACGCGAGGATGACCTCGATGGCGAGCCGCGCTTCAGGATGCTCGAGACGATCCGCTCGTCCAGCGCCGCTCGTTTGGATGCGTCAGAGACTGAAGCGTTGCTGGCACGCCACCTCAAAACGTTCGTGACGTTCGCGGAGTCGCTTCGACCGGCGCTGCTCGGTCCGGACCCTGCCCCGGCGATTGCCCGGCTGGAGCCGAGCATCGAGGACCTGCGAAATGCCTTCGAATGGGGAGTGGACAGATATCCCGCCCAGGCGGCCAAGCTGCTGGAAAACAGCTGGCGACTGTGGTCGTGGCACGGCCGGATCGGCGAAGCAGCAGAGCGGGCGCAGCGCGTCCTGGACAGGCTGCCAGAGCCTACAGCGGACCGCCTTCAGGGCCTCATTGCCCTGATCCGATTCACCCACCAGCTTCGCGGTCCCGGCAGCGCACTGGAGCCCGCCGCCGAAGCAAGGCATCTCGCACGCAGCCTTGGGGATGTCGACAGAGAGCTCGACATGCTGCGCACCCTCTCGCTTTCCCACGGGACCACCTCCCTTTCCGATGCGCTGCCGTATGCGCGCGAATACGCACGCCTGGCCGACCTTCACGGACGGGAACAAGCGAGTCGGGACGCGCTGGCGATCCTCGGTGGGATCGAGATCGAGATCGGCGACTACGAGGGCGGGAGCCGGCACTCCAACGAGGCGATCAAACGGGCACGAGACGCCAACGATGCCATGGGCCTTGCCATCATGCTTGCGAACCTATCCGAGGCTGAGCTCCACGTTGATCAGCCGGCTGCCGCGGCCATCCATGCGCGAGAGTCTGTCCAGCTGTTCAGGCCCATCGACGGTGGTCCATACCTGGTCCGACCGCTCGCCCACCTCGGTTGGGCGCTTGCGGAATCCGGCCACCTATCCGAGGCGCGGCGCGTGCTAGCCGAGGCAGCCGAGATCGCCGCGCGGCTCCGCGTCGACCGCATCTCTGCACACGTCGTCGTCTGCTCGCTGGCCTATCTCTGTGCAACGGGCGCGGATGAAGCTGCTGCCCGCGGTTGGGGCTGGGTATCACGAATGGACGCCGCCGGGCTGCAGACGATCGATCCCGCCGAGCGGCCGATGGCCGATAGGGTCCTGGCAGCTGCCGCGAGCCATTCACCCTCCCGCTTCGAGACGGCGCTCGGCGAGGGCGCTTCGTCCGACGGCTCTCAGATCTTGCAGGTCCTCGGGGCGGCGCTCGCTGGGCGAGCTGGGGACGACGGCTCGCTACATTCGCGGCTCACGGCCCGCGAGCGCGAGGTGGCACGACTGCTGGGTCGCGGAATGGGAGACCGCGAGATCGCCGAGGAGCTGGGTATCAGCACGAAGACCGCATCGGTTCATGTTTCGAATGTGAAGGCCAAGCTCGGTTCGCGCTCGCGGCTTGATGCTGCAATGGCCGGCAAGGCAATCGACGACCTGGCGAGACAGATCTCCTAAGGAATTTCCCAATGCGCACCGGGGTGCGCGCTCCGTAGCGTGGCCAGTGACGGACGATTCCTCCGTCAAACAGGTCCGCCGGGCGCCGTCCCGCCCGGCGGATATCCAGGTAGCGACCGCCGGTATCCAAGTCACGGACCCCGCATGTGATATTCGTGCGTGGCAGACTCACGGCGTGGACCTGGAAGAAGCCGTCCGTCGGCTGCACGTCGTTCGCAAGTTCAGCAGCGAGCCTGTCAGCGACGACGACCTGCTTGCGATCCTCGATGCGGGACGCCATGCCGGTTCGTCCAAGAACCTCCAGCGCTGGCACTTCATCGTCGTTCGCGACCACGAGACCCTCGTCCGCCTATCCGCGGTGGGCCAGTTTGCCGGCCACCTTGCTGGTGGCGTCCTTGCCATCGCCCTGGTGACGCCGGATCCGGATGCGGCGGACTCGCCACTCTCCGTCATGTGGGACCTGGGGCGCGCCGCGCAGAACATGGTTCTCGTCGCCTGGGCGCGCGGCCTCGGGTCTGTGCCGGCCACGGTCTACGACCATGAGCTGTGCCGTTCGATCCTCGCCTATCCCCAGGACAGGCACTGCGAATACATCCTCAACATCGGCCATCCTGGTGCCGACGGAACACTCACCAGGCCGCTCCGCGCTGGCGGTCGGCTGACGCTGCCAGAAGTGGTGTTCAGCGAACGTTGGGGACAGCCTCTTTCAACTTCATAGCGATGGTCCGAAGAGCAGTACGCTCGGACTAAGGTCCGTACCGGGGCTCGCGCGAAGCGCAGTACCATCCGGGACGACGTTTGGAATATCTCCTTGAGGAGGAACTGGCCGTGCGGTTCTCAGGGTTCTCCATCTTGGCCGGCGCCGTGCTCGTCGTGGCTGCTGCATGCGGAGGCGGCGCAGCGGCGACTCCGGGCGGCGGTGACAATCCGCCCAGCACGCCTGCCGCAGCCCAAGGGTGCACAGGTAGCGGCGGCACCCCGGTAGCCATCGCCGGCTCCGCGTACGACCCCGCGAGCGTGACCGTTGCCAAGGGCAGCACCGTCACCTGGACGAACACCGACGGCACGACTCACACCGTGACGTTCGATGCTGGCCCCGACTGCGGTCGAATGTCGCAGGGAGCCACCGTTTCGCGGACCTTCAGTGACGCGGGATCGTTTGCCTATCACTGCACGATCCACTCGTTCATGAAGGGGACCGTCGTAGTCCAGTAGCTTCACGGCTCACGACTGCGGAGGTCAGCTGCGACAGCCTTCATAGGGACATCCGGCTGGCAGTACCGCCACTGGCGTGAAACCTTCTACCCGCGCGGTGTCGCGCAGGCGAGGTGGCTCGAGTTCTACGCCGACCGATTCGACACGGTCGAATCCAACGCTGCCTTCTACCGACTGCCGGAAGCAGCAACGTTCGCTGCGTGGGCGGAGCGAACGCCGCCGGACTTTGTTATGGCCGTCAAGGCGAGCCGCTATCTGACGCACATCCTGCGGCTCACCGAGCCGGAAGAGCCAGTCAAGCGCCTGATGGATCGTGCGTCGGAGCTAGGCAAGAAGCTGGGTCCGATCCTTCTGCAGCTACCGCCCACGCTTCACCTGGAGCTGGATCGGCTGCGTCGCACACTGGATCAATTCGCGCGGTTTGGCGGTGTCCGCGTAGCGGTGGAGTTCCGTCACAGGTCGTGGTTCATCGAGGAGGTCCAGCGTGAGCTGACGGAACGCGGCATCGCACTCTGCCTCGCCGATCGGCGTGGTCCGATCACACCCTTTTGGCGAACTGCCGATTGGACCTATCTGCGCTTCCACGTCGGCCGATCGACGCCCCGGCCCTGCTACGGCAAAGACGCTTTGTCGACCTGGGTCGAGCGATTAGCTGACCAGTGGGCGCCCAGCAGCGATGCCTACGTCTACTTCAACAACGACCATCGAGCGTGTGCCCTGCGCGACGCGATCGTGTTTGGGCAGCTGGCGCGTCGCGCCGGCCGTCACCCGACGCACGTGCCACAAATCCGCGAAGTCACTGTCGGCTGAGGCGTTACTGTCGCCAATCTCCTCCGCCAGCATTTAGGAAGCGGCCGGGCTGTCCTCGTGGATGGCTCGCGCGACGCGTGCGGCCATCGTCATTGCCGTGACCATCGGGTTCACGCCGACCGCCGTCGGGAATAGGGACGTATCCGCCACGTAGAGCCCAACGACGGGGTCCATGGAGTTCGCGCGACTGCCCGTGCAGACGCGGCCCCACGGATCGCACACGCTGGTAGTCGCGTCCTTGCCCGCGCGGGCAGTGCCCATCTGGTGTGCCGAGAACACTGACGCGCGGTTGGGCGAGAAGTCGAAAGTACGCAGCCGTTCCAGATAGGCGTCGAACTGCGAGTCAGTCGCGGTGTCGTCAAGCCACGCGGCAGGCGTGCCCAAAGCTACCAGCCGCTGAGCGCCCGCGGCACGTCCCAGGCGAGCCATCGCCACGAGTGCCTCTCTGGCCGCCGCGGCGTCGCGCAGTGAGACCCGGTAGTCGATCCGCGCTCGGCCCGATCGCGACACCTTGACGACACCCGCGTCGGCGTCGCGGATGATGCCGATCCATGGCGCGTAATGACGGACATCGCGCATCAACTTGTCGAGCCCAGCGGCACCCTGCCACGGAAACGCCAGCGCGATGAGTCCGGGATGCGGCGGCGCCGACTCGATCAGGATCCCGTCGCGGATGAACTCCAGTGAGCGAGCCCCCTGCATCGAGTCGCGCCACATCAACACGTCGCGGTCGTAGCGGCCGGCCACGACAACCGTCGGATGGAGGTGCAGGTTGCGACCAACAGCACGGTGTGTGATCGCGCTCTTCTGCAGCAGAAGCGGCGTTCGCAGTGCGCCGGCCGCGAGCACGACCTTGCCTGCCGTGACCGCAATCGACCGTCCGTCGGCGAGCTCGCCCACCACCGAGCTCAGTACGCCGTTGCGAAAATCCACCCGGTCGACTTTCACGCCGGCCATGATTCGAGCGCCCGATTGCGCCGCCATAGCCAGATGCAGCCGCTGACCGCTGAGCTTCGTCCCGCGACGGCAGCCGAACCCGCAGGAACCGCAGTCGCCACAACCTGTCGCGTTGCGCTGCGTAGGACTGCCGTCCCACCCCAATGCTGCCGTCCCGTCGAGGATGGCCTGGTCCTTGGGCCCGATCGACGGTGGAGCGCTGAACGTGAGCTCGGCGTGCAGTCGGGCGATGTCGGCGTCCGTTTCGGCCGAATCGAAGCCCTCGATCCCCTCGTCGCCGGCCCAGGCCGACCGCAGCCAGTCGGGCGGTTCGAAGCAGGTCGTCCAGTTAACGAGCGTGCCACCGCCGAGCGCGGCTCCGGCCAGGATGGCCACCCCGAGATCCTTTGACGCGGTCATGCCGTGGTCCAGGTACAGCCGATCGAACGCCTTGAGCTCGTTGCGCGGCAGCTCCGCCTCCGGCACGTACGGTCCGGCCTCGAGGATCAGCACGTCGTGGCCCAGCTCTGCCAGTCGCGCCGCTGCCACGCCGCCGCCAGCGCCGCTGCCGACGATCACGATCTCTGCTGTCAGGTGGATAGGTGCAGCGCCAGCTTGCGGACGGACCAGTGCCGTGGCAACGGGGTCCGGAGGAGGTACTGGATGGTCGGGCGTGTCGTAGCCCATTTCGGCCCACCGTGGATTTACGCCGGCCTTGCCCGGATCCGCGTAGGCGAAGAAGCCGCCGAGCCGCTTGACGGTCTGGAAGAAAGTGCGCCGCTGACCGATCCGGCTCGTTGACCAGGCATGGAGAATGCGCTCGCGCTCCTCTTGGCTCAGCCGCGAGAAGGCACGTGTGCCACTCGTGGTCGGCGTGCCCACCGGCGCCTCGAAGACGTTCAGCAGCAGTCGCAGCTGGCGGAGGTCAGAGGGCTCCACGGAATCGGACAGGGCGGAAGCCGCGAGTCGGGCATGGCGCGCGCTCTCTCCGTCGTACGCCGGAGTTGCGATCGTGCCGAACATAGCGGCCAGGGCTCGCAGGTGCCGCTGTGACCAGCCGAGCACTCGCAGCTCCCCGTCTGTGGGAGTCGGCGGCGGCGCGTCTGTCATGGGCGCGGGCAGCGGCGAATGACTAGGAGCGTTCGAAACCAGAGGCAGGAAGTGGCGGACAGCGCAGTGGCTTGTCCTCGCGGTAGCCAAGCAGGTAGTCGGCCTGGATCAGCGTGTGGAGCTGGGACGTGCCCTCGTAGATGACCGCCGCCTTCGAGTTGCGCAGGTAGCGGGCGACCGGGTACTCATCGGAGTAGCCGTACGCGCCGTGGATCTGGATGGCGTCGAGCGCCGCCTTCACCGCATGCTCGGTCGCGAACCACTTGGCGAGGGACGTTTCGCGTGTGTTGCGCTCGCCGCGGTTCTTGAGCCACGCGACCTGGCGGCAGAGCAGCCGTCCCGCCTCTATCCCCGCGCCCATGTTGGCGATCATCTGCTTGACCAGCTGATGCTGGCCGATCTCCTCGCCGAACGTCTTCCGCTCGTGCGCGTAGCGCAGGCTCGCGTCGAGGCACGCCTGGGCCAGCCCGACGGCGCCCGACGCGACCGTGTAGCGGCCCTGGTCGATCGCGCTCATCGCGATCGTGAAGCCCTCCCCCTCTTCGCCAACCCGGTTCTCCGCGGGCACGCGCACGTTGTCGAGGTATATCTCGCCAGTGTTGCCGGCGTGGATGCCGAGTTTCGTCTCGATGGAGCGCGTTGAGACGCCGTCAAAGCCGCGCTCCACGATGAACGCGGTGATGCCCTTGTGCTTCTTGCTGCGGTCCACTGACGCGAACACGAGGAAGTGATCGGCCATGTCCGCCAGGCTGATCCAGATCTTCTGTCCGTTGAGAACGTACGAATCACCGTCGCGCTTCGCTGTCGTCGCGAGGTGGGCCGCATCCGTGCCGACACCCGGTTCCGTCAAGCCGAAGGTCGCCAGCTTCTCGCCGCGGGCCTGAGGAACGAGATACCGCTGCTTCTGGTCCTCGGTGCCCCACTGGAGGAGCGTCAGGGAGTTGAGCCCCACGTGCACGCTCATCGCGACCCTGAACGCCGTGTCTGCTCGTTCCAGCTCCTCGCACAGGATCCCGAAGCTCACGTAGTCGAGACCGTTGCCGCCGTACTGCTCGGGAATCGGCGCGCCGAGGAAACCAAGCTCGCCCATTCGCGCGAAGACCTCGCGATGGACCTCGTGCCTTGAGTCCCACTCGCGGATGTGAGGCTCGATCTCCGCCTCTGTGAAATCGCGGACGGTCGATTGGACGAGCTTGTTCTCTTCGGTCAGCGACAGGTCGATCGCCATGCCTAGCGGACGGTAACCGGAACTACCTGCGTCATGTTGTTGCCCATTCCCTGCCAGTTCCACGGCTCCTCGGTCGGCTGCACTTGGCCGTTCGAATCGGTGGCGCGGCAGCTGAGCACGTGCTCACCGGGTTGGGCGTCCCAATCGAAGCTCCACGAGCGCCACGCGAAGTCGCCGACAGACGGCCCAAGGACAGCTTCCTGCCAAGCGCCATCAATCCCGACTTCCACCTTCTCGATGCGACCCTGGCCGGACCAGGCACGCCCGATCAGCCGCGTTCGGCCAACGTCGACCAGCCGATGCCGGCTGAAGAAATCAGGGATGCCGGGCGGCGCCATGAGCGCCCGCGTCTTGATGCGCTGGACTGGCTGGCCGTCGTCTTCACGGCCATCCTTGAAGAGGTAGCTGCTTGCCTGCTGGTAGCCGGTGAACGGCTCCGTCACGGCCTCGATGCCGGTCAGCCACTTGACGCTCGTCATGCCGTACCAGCCGGGCACGATCAGCCGCACCGGGAAGCCGTGTTGCGGCTCGAGCGGCCGGCCGTTCATCTCGTAGACCAGCATCACCTCTGGCCGTCGCACCTCGTCGACCGTGAGGCTGCGCTGGTAATCCTGCTCCTCTCCGCCCTGGACGCCGCGATCAGCGCCGGTGAACACGAGCTCAACCGCGTCGCTGCCCAGGCCGGCGCGCTCAAGCAGCGGCCACAGAGAAGTGCCGGTCCACGCGGCCGTGCCGATCGCCTCGTTGATCCACGGGTTGCTCATCGGCCGCGGATGAAGCTTCGCGCGGCCGTTACCGGCGCACTCCAGGGTCACCGGTTGGCTGGAGCGGGGCATGGCGCGCAGCTCGTCGAAGGTGAGCTCGTACGGTCGATCGACCGCCCCGCCGATCTTCAGCCGCCAGTCGGCAGCGGACATCAACGGGATGTCGAAATGAATCAGCAGGTAGTGCAGGCCGACGGGCGTGAGGTCGTAGCGCAGCGCCTCCAGCGGCATGCCGCGATTGCGCGTGGCGAGCTGGAGTTCTTCGAAGGTGAGCGGGCCGTCGGTCGGATCGGAAGGCTCTACGTAGGTCGGCTCCATGAGCCAATCCTACGCACAAAACGATGAACCGCCGGATGATCCCGGCGGTTCGGATGACTGGGATTACTGCATCGGCGGGCGCGCCCCATGCCCGCCGATTGGTTAAGGCGTTATCTGTTGCGTGCCAGAAACTGCATCACGTCCTCGAGACGGAAGCGGCGATCGCCCCGCTTGCAGACGCGATAGAAAGGCAGCTCGCCACGGTCGCCAAGGCGCTTGACCGTGTTGACATGCAAGTGCAGGAGGTTTGCGACCTCGCTTGCCGTCAACATTGGGCCCAGCTCGTGGACTCCCATCGAAGCCATTCTGTAGTCCTCTCAGGTGGATAAGTGCATACGGTGGGATATGAGGTGCGGTAACGAGGCGAATGCTGTCGTTTCGGGTGGACACTGATAAGCCGTACTTTGGGGAGTACCTGCCGGTACGAAGCGTGTTGCGGGCTCGCAACGTCATCTACTCGCACCAGACCGCACCACCGCCACCCGTGCGGGCTAGCGGGTTGTCATATCGTCCGCGCAGGTGACAGAGATCCGACTGACGTCCGTTTCCGTGCGCGGATTGCGCGGCCTGCAGCCGATCGAGATCGGGCTGAAGCCGATGACCGCGCTCATCGGCCCGCGCGGCGTCGGCAAGTCACGGCTGCTCGCCGCGATCGCGTGGCTGCTGACCGGCTCGCCCGATCTGAGCGGCGAATCCTTCAGCGGCGAGCCATCAGTGGTTCGCGCCAGCAGCCTCGAAGTCACGGCCACGCTGCTCTCAGGCAAGAGAGAGCGCACGGTTGAGCGTCGCCCCGGTGGTTCCGGCCCGGAATCTGTGCCTGACGCGTTGTTCCTGCCCGCCAGGGACCGACTGCCGCCCTACCCGGAAGACGCGCACATCGGCTGGAGCGACGCGGCCGAAGCTGAGCAGATGATCGAGAGGATCGCCGAGAAGCGGCTCGCCGGGATCGAGGGTGAAGTTCTGGTCATCGAAGAGCCAGAGCTGATGCTGACACCGCACCAGCAGCGGCATCTCTACGAGCTGCTGCGCCGCTACTCGGAGCGCAACCAGGTCATCTACTCGACTCGATCGCCTGCCCTGCTCGACGCGATCCACTACGACGAGATCGTCAGGCTGGATCGAACGTCAAGCGGCATGTCCGTGCGGCGCGCGCCAGAGGAGCTGCTCACGGAAGAGCAGCGCGTGCGATTGGCCGCGGAGTTCGACCACGAGCGCAACGAGATGTTCTTCGCCACGGCCGTCGTGCTGGTCGAAGGCCAAACGGAGCGCCTCTCGTTCCCATGGCTGTTCCGGAGCATGGGCCAGGATCCCGACGCGCTGGGCATCTCCATCGTCGAAGTCGGCGGCAAGGGCAACCTCGTCCTCGTCGCACGCGTTCTGGCGGAGATGCAGATCCCGCACCTGATCGTGTTCGACTCGGATCGCGGCCGCCCCGGCCAGGGTGACAACGATTTCATACGCACTCACGCCGGCAAGGCTCCGGTCATCGAGCTCGACCCTGACTTCGAGGGCGTCGCGGGGCTGAAGAGCCACGAGGACAAGGTCTACAACGCGTGGCGCTACTTCTCGACGATAAACAGCAAGGACGTGCCTGCTCCATTCCGGGAAATCGTTGAGACCACCGTTCGCCTCTCTGCGGGTAGCGGCTAGGCGACCTCGCGCCGGATCGTTGCCGCGGCAGCCACCGCCAGCACGATCGCCATGCCGGCCAGCACGGAGATGTCGAGCACGACCGTCGGATCCGTGATGGGTGAGCCTTTGACCAGCACTGCGCGCAGCCCTTCGATGCCGTAAGTCATCGGCAGTATTCGGGCGATCGGCTGGAGCAGCCCGGGCAGGGAGTCGATGGGCCAGATGATGCCGCACAGCAGCGCCTGGGGAACGATCACCAGCGGGATGAACTGCAGGATCTGGAACTCCGTTCGCGCAAACGTCGACAGGAAGATGCCCAGGTTCACCGCGGCCAGAGCGAGCAGCAGGGTGATGACGAACGCGAGGATCGGAGAGCCGGCGATGGGCACGCCGAGGCCGAGATTGATGTCCGGCAGCGGTTCGGGCAGATCGATGTGCAGGCTGCCGAGCAGGAAGAGCAGCACCAGCGCGACCTGGATTGTGGCGAAGATCGCGAAGCCGAAGCTGTAGCCAACGACGATCTCCAGCTTCCGAACCGGCGTTGCGAGCAGGCGCTCGAGTGTGCCGCCGATGCGCTCGCGCAGGAAGCTGATGCCGGTCAGGATGAACACCAGGAAGAACACCACGAAGCCGACGAGCGCCGGCGCGAACGAGTTGAAAAAATCGCCCGTGCCGTAGATGAACTCCTGTGTGATCGTGCCGCCTTGCAGCTGCAGGGCCGAAACGAGCACCTGGCGCAATTGGCCAATTGCGGCGCTGTCGGCGCCTGGATTGATACCCGGCGTGATGATCGTGATCATCGGGATGGGCGGAGTGCCACCGATGGTCACCACCACGGCGACGTCGAGTTGATCGTCGATCAAGGCCTGACGTGCCTGATCCTCCGTGGAGATGCCCGGGACGTAGACCATGCCCGCAGCCGTAGCCGCGTCGGCGAACTGCTGGAGTCCCTGCTCGCTGACCGACGGCGAAACGGCAGCGACGCGGGTGGCCTGTGGTGCCTGGTCGCGGATGACCCAGCCGAGCAGGCCCATGATCACGATCGGCGCGACGAAGACGAGGGCCAGGCTGCGTTCGTCACGGCGGAAGAACTCGGCGATGCGACGGCTGATTGCCAGCGTCCGACGGAGGTTCACTGCGCGGCCTTCACTTCTCGGCCTCGTCGCCGCCCAGTCGCAGGAACGCCTCTTCCATGTCCTGCGTGCCGGCCTTGGCGCGGATGTCGGCGCCCGAGCCGCGGGCGAGCATCTTGCCGTGGAGCATCAACAGCAGCTCGTCACAGCGGTCGGCCTCGTCCATCACGTGGCTGCTGACGACGAGCGTGGCACCTTCTGAGGCGAGCTTCCTGAAATACGTCCAGAACTGGACCCTCAAGGCAGGGTCGATGCCGACGGTCGGCTCATCGAGGAAGAGCACGCTCGGCCGATGGACCAGGGCGCACGCCAGCGATAGCCGGCGGCGCATGCCACCGGAGAGATTGAGCGCTGGCGTGTTGCGGCGCGACGAGAGGTCAACGATCTCGAGGATCTCGTCCATCGCCTGCTTGTCGCGCTGGCCGGAGAGTGCGGCGAAGAACCGGATGTTCTCCCACACGGACAGCTCGACATAGATGCCGTCGGCCTGCGTCATGTAGCCGATGTGCGCGAGGTTCTCGCGATCGGGCATCTTGACGCCGAGGACCCGAGCTTCGCCGGCGCTTGGCCTGGCCAAACCCACCAGGCAGCGGATGAGCGTGGTCTTGCCAGAACCGTTGGGGCCAAGGAGGCCATAGATGCGGCCGGCGGGGAGCTCCAGGTCCAGCGCGTCCACCGCCGTGAGATCACCGAAACGCTTTGTCAGCGACCGAGCCTCGATCGCCGGACCCTGGGCGTTAGCTGCAGCCGCCGAAGCCTGCTCCATCGGCATTCATTCTACGCGCGTGGAATTCCTGCAACACACCCATTTGTGCGGTCGAGAAGGGTTTGCACATGACCTGGCGCGTGCGCGCACAGGGACACAGGGCCATTCGGGTGGCACAGAAGGGCCATTGCCCTGCCCACCCCTTGAGTAGCATGGTTTTACGCAGACCAGGCACGTCAGATGCGCCCCAGCGGATCTCGTGCCGCTCCCGGTGGAGGGACCAGGATGCACTCGGTACGCGCCTTCGTAGCTCGATTTGCTTTATTCGCACTTCTCGGCGCTCTCGTTCTCACCGTTATCGCGCCGGCTGCTCTCGCGGCCACACCAAAGACCGAATACGAATTGGTCTACGCGACGGCAGTTGCCCAGCTCGGCGACAAGTGGGAGTACCGCGCCCGCGGCCCCAATCGCTTTGACTGCTCAGGGCTGATGTTCTACGCCTTTGATCAGCATGGGCTGAAGCTGAAGATCGGCGGCTATCGCAGCGTTGGTGGCTATTACCGCTGGTTCAAGGAGCAGGGCAAGGTCAGCAGGGACAACCCGCAGCTCGGTGACCTCGTCGTGTGGGGCAACAACCAGCACATCGGCATGTACATCGGCGATGGCAAGGCGATCAGCACGCTCACCACGCGTCACGGCGTGTCGATCCATCCGGTCCGCGGATACCTCGGCGTCAAGTTCAAGGCATACCTGCACGTCGACATCACCCGCCCGTAGGGGCCTCTCCTCGGACTGTCACTGACATACAAGGGGTTCATGTCGTAGCGTTTCGCGGTGAGCCGTGAAGCCGAGGACCTGAATCGGCGTTTGCTCCGGGCACGCGATGCCATGGACCGCGCCTATGCCGAGCCGCTCAACGTCGGCGCCGTAGCCGCGGTCGCGCACGTCTCCGAGGCGCACTTCAGCCGGTCGTTCAAGAGTGTCTTCGGCGAGACACCGCACCACTACCTGCAGCGCCGCCGCGTCGAGCGCTCGATGTTTCTCCTGCGCGAGACCGAGCGCAGCGTGACCGACATCTGCATGGACGTCGGCTTTTCCAGCCTGGGCACCTTCAGTCGCACTTTCACCGGGATCGTCGGCGAGACCCCGTCCGACTACCGCCTCGGCCACGATCCGATGGTTGCGCCCAACTGCGTCCAGATGATGGCCATGCGTCCGCTCGGGTCTGCCAGCGTGCCGGGTCCCGCTGACACTGACAAGCGCAAGCAGTTGAGCAGTTTTGGAGAAGCCACCGGTGAGGCTGCTGCCTAGCATCGTTTCGTGACCAGCCAGAGAGCTCAAGGAGAGACGAAACAATGATCACCAAGCTGAACGTGACCTCCATCTATGTCCTGGACAAGGAAGAGGCGCTCGACTTCTACGTCAACAAGCTGGGCCTCGAGAAGGGCAGCGACATCAAGCAGGGCGACTACCGCTGGCTGACAGTGCGGGTGCCCGGCGACCGAACGACCGAGATCTCCCTCGAGCAGCCCGGCCCACCGCTGCACGATGAGGCAACCGCCGAGCAGCTCCGCGAGCTGATCACGAAGGGCGCTCTCGGCGGGCTCGTGTTCATCACCGACGACGCACGGGAGCTGTACGACGAGCTCCAGGAGCGCGGCGTCTCTGACTTCACCCAGGAGCCCACAGAGCACTTCTACGGCACGGACATGGGCCTGCGCGATCCGTTCGGCAACCCCATCCGGATCCTGCAGCAGGGCAAGGCCCGCGAGAAGGCCACGGCCTGAGTGGCCGCCCGAGACACAAGGAGAATTTGAAGATGCCCACCAAGTCAGCCGCCAAGGGCAAGTACGAGTCCCGCGACGAGGACAAGGTCTTCAGCGAGGCAGAGCGAGCCGCGGTTGCGGCAACCGCCCGCGAGCGCAAGGCGGCCGCTGGCCGGAGCCCTGAACAGGAGCGTGCCGAGGGGCTGAAGGACCTTCGCGAAAGCATCGCGAAGATGCCGGCAGATGACCGCGCCATGGCCGAGCGGATCCACGAAGTTGTGAGTCAAGCCGCCCCGGCGCTTGTGCCGAAGACCTATTACGGCATGCCGGCCTACGCCACCGAAGGCAAGAACGGGAAGGTCATCGGCTTTTTCAAGCCGAAGTCGAAGTTCAAGGTGCGCTACTCGACCGTCGGGTTCCAGCCCGATGCCCGCTTGGACGACGGCGACATGTGGCCCACGGAATTCGCGGTGATCAATCTGACACCCCAGGTGGAGAAGCGCATTGCCGAGCTCATGAAGAAAGCAGCGAGCTGACAGTGCCGGGCCTTACCGACGAAGAGAAGGCCGCGGCGCGCGAGACCGTCCGCGAGCGCAAGCGACAGGCCAAGCAAGGGGCGAACCGGGAAGCCGGCTTGAAGGACGTTCTCGGGAAGATCGCGGAGATGCCAAAATCAGACCGCGTCATGGCCGAGCGGATCCATGCCATCGTTCTCGAGACGGCGCCTGACCTGATGCCAAAGACCTGGTACGGGATGCCGGCTTATGCCAACAAGGACGGCAAGCTGATCTGCTTCTTCACGGCCGCGGACAAGTTCAAGTCGCGTTATGCGACATTCGGTTTCGAGGAGAACGCGAAGCTCGACGACGGCACCATGTGGGCAACGTCATTCGCGTTGACCAACCTGACGGCCGACGACGAGAAGAGGATCGCGGCGCTGGTGAAGAAAGCCGTTGGCTAGCGAGGCAAGCAACGGGTCCGACTGGGGGTCGATCGAGGTCCGCGGAGCGCGGGAGAACAACCTCAAGAACGTCAGTCTGGACATCCCCAAACGCCTGTTGACGGTTTTCAGCGGCGTTTCGGGGTCGGGCAAGAGCTCTCTGGTCTTCGAGACGATCGCCGCGGAGTCGCAGCGGCTGATAAACGAGACGTACTCCGCTTTTGTGCAGGGCTTCATGCCCACGCTCGCACGGCCGGACGTCGATTCCCTGGAAGGGCTGACGACCGCGATCATCCTCGACCAGGAGCGGATGGGCGCCAACGCCCGATCGACCGTCGGAACCGTGACCGATGCCAATGCGCTGCTGCGCATCCTGTTCAGCAGGCTGGGCAAGCCGCATATCGGCGGGCCGCAGGCGTTCTCGTTCAACATCCCGTCAGTCAAGGGCGCCGGCGCCGTCAAGATCGAGCGCGGCGAGGGCAAGACCGAGACTCGCAGCTTCAGCATCGCGGGTGGCATGTGTCCCCGCTGCGAGGGCATGGGCAGCGTTACCGACATCGACGTGACCCAGCTGTACGACCCCGACAAGTCGCTCAGCGATGGCGCCATCAAGATCCCGGGATACACGGCGGACGGCTGGTCGACGCGGATGTACAGCGATTCCGGCTTCTTCGACCCGAAGAAGAAGATTCGCGACTACTCAGAGACGGAGTTGCACGACCTCCTTCGCAAGGAAGGAGTCAAGGTCAAGATCAACGGCATCAACATCAGCTACGAGGGCCTAGTCCCAAAGATCCAGAAATCGTGGCTGTCCAAGGATGTCGACACGCTCCAGCCCCATATCCGGGCATTCGTGGACAAGGCCGTCACTTTCACGACCTGCCCGCTGTGCGGAGGGACGCGCCTCAGCGAGGCGGCACGCTCATCGAAGATCAACGGCATCAGCATCGCCGACGCGTGCGCAATGCAGATCAGCGACCTCGCCGAGTGGGTGCGCAACCTGGACGAACCGTCGTTTGCACCGCTGCTGACCAATCTCGGAGCGAGCCTCGATTTCTTCGTCGAGATCGGCCTCGGCTATCTCAGCCTGGACCGGCCATCCGGAACGCTGTCGGGTGGCGAGGCGCAGCGCACGCGGATGATCCGCAACCTCGGTTCGCCGCTGACCGACGTGACGTACGTTTTCGACGAGCCGACCATCGGCCTGCACGCCCACGACGTCGAAAAGATGAACTCATTGCTCCAACGACTGCGAGCCAAGGGCAACACGGTGCTTGTCGTGGAGCACGATCCCGAGGTGATCCGCATCGCCGATCACGTGGTCGACATGGGACCCGGCGCGGGCGCACACGGCGGCGAGGTCGTGTACCAAGGCACCGTCGCCGGTCTCACCGAGTCGGGCACGGCCACCGGCCGCTACATGAATGTGACACAGGAGCTCAACGCCCAGCCGCGCAAATCAACAGGCTCGATCCCGATTCGCAACGCCCGGCTCCACAACCTCCAGGACGTCTCCGTAGACGTGCCCATGGGCGTGCTCGTGGCCGTAACCGGCGTTGCCGGCTCGGGCAAGAGCTCGCTTATCCACGGTTCGCTGCCGCGCGAAAACCCGTCTGTGACGGTCATCGACCAATCCGCCATCCGCGGCTCGAGGCGGTCCAACCCAGCGACGTACACGGGGATCCTCGATCCCATCCGCAAGGCATTCGCCAAGGCCAACGGCGTCAAGGAGTCGCTCTTCAGCGCTAACTCGGAGGGCGCTTGTCCTGGTTGTAACGGCCTGGGCATGGTGTACACGAGCCTCGGCTTTATGGCAGAGGTGGCGAGCGTGTGCGAGGTATGTGAGGGACGCCGCTACATCGACGAGGTGCTCGACTACAGACTGCGTGGCAAGAACATCGTCGAGGTGCTGGCGATGCCGGTCGAGGAGGCGCGCGACTTCTTCACGGAGAAGCCAGTTCGACAGATGCTCGACCGCCTCGCGGATGTCGGGCTGGGCTACGTGTCCCTGGGACAGACGCTGGATTCGCTGTCCGGTGGCGAGCGCCAGCGGCTGAAGCTGGCGATAGAGATGGCCACCGATACGGAGGTTTACGTCCTCGACGAACCGACCACCGGTCTGCACATGCAGGACGTCGACAATCTCATCGGGCTGCTGGATCGGCTGGTGGAGTCCGGTCGAACCGTGATCGTCATCGAGCACAATCTGGACGTGGTCGCTCGGGCGGACTGGGTGATCGACCTGGGTCCGGGCGCCGGTCACGACGGCGGACGGGTCATCTTCGAAGGGCCACCAGCCCACCTCGCGCGCGACGAGGACTCACTGACCGGGGTCCATCTCCGCCGTCGCATGGAACCCGCCGCGGTCACCACCTAGACCCGGGCGTCGCGTCATGCCCGGCTTCAGACTGCCGCGCGCGTACGGCGTGCTCCTCGGCAACCCCCGGGTGCGCCTCCTCCTGGCCGGCCTGGGCGTTTCGTCGCTCGGCGACGGCATCAGCACAGTCGCCATTGCCTGGCTTGCCGTGCTCGTGGCACCGGAAGGGTCGGTCGGGCTCTTCGTCGGGATCGCCGTCGCCGCCTACACGTTGCCGGGGGTTATCGGAGCCCTCGCTTTCGGTCGATTCCTTCATGGACGGCCGGCGCGCACGCTGGTGCTCGCGCACGCCCTGCTGCGCGCAACGTGCCTGACCGCCATCGGCGTGTTGGCTATCACCGGTTCGCTGTCGCCGCTGATCTACGTGGTGCTGCTGGCCGCCTCTTCTCTCATGGCCGCCTGGGGCAACGCCGGCGAATACACGATGCTCTCGGACCTGGCTGGCGCGGACGGTCGTTTCGCCGTCAACTCGCTGGCCAGCGCCCAGACCTCGTTCGCATTCATCATCGGACCGGTAGTCGCCGGGCTGCTCCTCGCGAGCTTCAACCCAGGCCTCCTGCTCGCCATCGACGCCGCGTCATTCGCTTTTCTCGGAGTTGCGGCGTGGCTGACCCGAACGAATGCCGGTGCCATCGACGACCCGGTCGACATCAAAGCCGCTGAATCAGGCTTCAGGCTCCTGCGCCGGCGCGATTTGTTCACGCTGACGCTCGTGACCTGGGTGTTCTTCTTCCTGTACGGCCCCGTCGAGGTGGCGCTGCCCGTCTACGTGGCCAAGGACGTGCAAGCGTCGGCGCAGCTGCTGGCCGCCTACTGGACTGCGTTCGGCATCGGCGCGCTCGCGTCAAATCTCCTGACAGGCGCGCTGCGCGCCGGCAACATGCGCCGCATCGCACTGATCGTCATTGCGGGCTGGGGTGCATGTCTCCTCCCCTTTGCCGGCGCGCCGATCCCGATCACTCTCTTTTTCTTCGGACTCGGCGGGGTCATCTACGGGCCGTTCGTGCCTCTCACGTATGCGCTGTTCCAGTCCGCGACGTCGACGCAGAACCTGCCAGCCGTGCTTGCTGCGCGTAGCTCGGTGGTGATGCTCTCGACGCCGCTGGGCACGGCCATCGGCGGACCAATCGTGGCACTGATAGGCGGCGCCGGGACGCTAGTCGTCTCCGGCGCCGCCACTGTCCTGGTTGCCGCCTTTGGAGCGGTCCTGTGGCGCGAAGCCACGCCCGCTCCAGGGCCTCAGCGCAGCGAGCGGTAGAACCCCCGCACGTCGCCGACGAGGTCGTTCGGCGCCTTGTGCGCCGCGAAGTGGCCGCCGGCCGGATACATGTTCCAACTGACGATGTTGCTGTGGTCGCGCTCGGCGAACTTGCGGATGCCGCTGAAGTCGCCGCCGAAGCCGGCCAGCCCGAGCGGCACCGTCGTCGGTTCGGTGGGCCGGTCCTGGACGTGCTGGTTCTCGTAGTACAGCCGTCCGGCCGACGCCGCCGTCTTCGTCAGCCAGTACAGCGTCACGTTCGAGAGCTGGAACTCCTCGTCCAGGTCCGCGCCCAGTAGCTGCGCGTTCCAGGCCAGCAACCCGAGTGGCGAGTCAGTGATCCCGTACGCAACCGTCTGCGGTTGCTCGCTGAAGACCTTGTTGAACGACATCTTGTTCTCGAAGAACCACTGCAGCGTGCCCAGCTCGGTCATTTCCTCGGCTGACATGCCGGCAAACTCCGACGGATCGCCGGACGGGAACGAAAAGACCTGCGTGACGTGGACACCGACCACACGGTCGGGATCAAGACGGCCGACCTCCGGCGAGATCATCGATCCGGCGTCATTGCCCATCGCGCCATAGCGCTCATAGCCCAGACGCCGCATCAGCTCCACCCAGGCGCCGGCGATCCGGTAGTTGTTCCAGCCGCGCTCCGTGGTCGGGCCGGAGAGGCCATAGCCCGGGATCGACGGAATCACGAGGTCGAACGCGTCGGCCGGGTCGCCACCGTGTGAGCGCGGGTCGGTCAGCGGGCCAATGATGTCGAAGAACTCCAGGATGGAGCCCGGCCATCCGTGAGTCACGATGAGCGGCAGCGCGTTCGGCTCCGGCGACTTGATGTGCAGGAAATGCACGTTCTGGCCTTCGATCTCGGTCGTGAACTGTGGATGCGCGTTGATCCGCGCCTCGGTCGACCGCCAGTCGTACTCGTTCTGCCAGTAGTCGTAGAGCTTCCGGATGTATGACTGCTCGACTCCGTCGTCCTCGTCGCCAGGCAGCTCGTCGGGCCAGCGGGCGATGCCCAGTCGGCCCTCGAGGTCGTCCAGATCGGACTGCGGGAAGTTGGCTTTGAAGGGTTGGATCGCGGTGTCGGTGGCCTTGTCGGTCATCGGATGTTCTCCTTCAAACGGAATGTATTGTTCCGTTCCATTGTGACCGAAAACGCGGTATCTTGTCAACATGGAATCTGCGGAGAATGACCGCCCGCTAAGCGGTCGCCGAGCCCAGGCGCGACGCAATGACGTGCTGATTCGGCAGGCCGCCAGGGAAGTGTTCACCGCGGATCCGGATGCTCCCATGTCCGCGGTGGCTGCGCGAGCCGGCGTAGGCATCAGTGCCCTCTATCTGCGCTATCGCAACAAGGAAGATCTGCTCCGCCAGGTGGCGCAGGACGGCCTGCAGCAGTACCTGGACATCGCCGAGGCGGCTGCCGTCGATGAACGCGACGCCTGGACTTCGTTCGTGGCGTTCATGGAGGCCCTCCTGGAAGCGCAGACCGTCGCGATCACGATGAACCTCGCCGGCACCTTCACGCCGAACGAGGAGCTGTACGTAATGGCCACGCGGTCCGGCGAGCTCAACGAGCAGATCCTGCAGCGCACCAAGGACTCCGGCGGCCTCCGGGCAGATGTCGCTCAGGACGACCTATCGCTGATCCTCGAGCAGGTCTCGACCATCCGGCTCGGCAGTTCCAAGCGAACTCGTGAACTCCGCCGTCGCTACCTGGCGCTGTTTCTCGAAGGGTTGCGTTCTAGCGCCGCCGCTCCCCTGCCTGGTCCGGCGCCGAGGTCGGAGGAACTAGCTTCCCGCTGGGTTCCGAGACGGAGTCGTTGACAGGTGGACGACGCCACTCTCATCGACCGTGCCCGTCGCCTTGAGCGTGATCGTCGCGTCGTCAGGATCCGCGAATAGTCGAGTGCCCGCCCCCAGGAGGATCGGCACGATGTGCAGCCGCAGCTCGTCGAGGACGCCCGCGCTCAGGTAGTGCCGCACGATCGCGGCTCCGCCTTCGACTCGGATGTTGTTGTCGCCTGCCGCCTTGCGCGCCATTTGAAGCGCGACGTCGGGGCCTTCCGTCACGAACGTGTAGGTGGTTCCTCCGCGGCGGGTAATTGGTTCATGCGCTCGGTGCGTCACCACGAACACGGGCGCGTGGAACGGCGGCTCATCGCCCCACGGCCCAATGCCCACGTCGAGCATCGTTCGGCCCATCACCACGGCTCCGGTCGAATCGAACCGCTGTTGCATGAAAGCGTCGACTTCGGCGTCCGACTTGTTCGCGAATATCCAGTCATGCAGTGCTTCGCCGCCGTCGCCCAGCCCGTTGTCGAGGTCGACATTCGGCCCGGCGATGAAGCCGTCGAGGGATACGGAGAGGTCGGCGTAGATCAGGCCCATGTCAGCCTCAGCCGATTCGCTGCGTCGCCCTCAACCCAAGCGTGAAGAGACCGACAACCACACTGGTGATGAGCGCGCTGCCGAGCAGCACCATCCCCGGCGCGTCGTCCCACGCCCCGATCACAATGCTCGCCACCGCGACCGCGGACACGACCAGGCCGGCAGCAAGCGCGGCGACGTAGGGAATGACGATGCCCTTCTTCTGGGCCGCCTGGACGCCGAGCACGAAAAGGCCGATAACGGTCGCGCCGAGTAGCGCGACGCTACCCATCAGCAGGAACCAGGAGTCTGTAAGGAACGCCACGCCGGCGACGGCGATAGCGGCAACGAAGAGGACGATCAGCGCTTTCATGCCGTGGATTCTCGCCGAACTCGCCGTCGAGGTCCCCGTAGCATCTGCCGATGAGCGATAAGCGAATTACGGCTCGAGCCTTCCACGACTCCGTGGGCGTGGATGACTGGCGAGTGCTTTTCTCCGGCGCGCATGCCTTCTTCCGCGTCAGCTCGTTCGCCGAAGCAGCGAGGTTTGTCACCGCCATCGCCGAGGTAGCCGACGCCGTGAGCCACTTCCCCGACGTGGACGTCCGGCCAGAGGGAGTGACCGTCCGGACCGCCTCTGGCGAATACGGGGCGCTAAGCGAGAGTGACGTCGAGTTGGCCCGCGGTATCTCGGACAGGGCTCGCAAGTTGCGACTGGAACCGGACCCATCCCAGGTTCAGGTAGTGGGCATCAATGTGGCGCAAAACGCCGGCAACGACGTTGGTCCGTTCTGGGCGGCCGTCCTCGGGTACAGGCACTTGGGGCCCAATGAGGACGCGGTCGATCGCCACCGCCGCAACCCGCACGTGGCGTTTCAGCAGCTCAAGTCACCTAGGCCGCGGCGCGGGCGTTTGCACATCGACGTCAGCGTGCCTGCCGATCAGGCGGAGGCGAGGGTCGCCGCGGCTCTAGCCGCCGGCGGACGTCTGGCAGACGGCACGCACGCTCCCGACTGGTGGACGCTCGCTTCGCCGGAGAACCACGGGGTCGACATCGCGGCCTGGCCGGACTACGACGACGAGGGGTAGACCCGCGAACGTGAGTTGGCGTCCCCGGCAGGATTCGAACCTGCGACCCGCTGCTTAGAAGGCAGCCGCTCTAGTCCACTGAGCTACGGGGACGCGGTCCAGATGGTACCCGCAGTTCAGAGTCAAACCAGATCACTGTCCCGCCAGCGGCCATGACCAGAACAACTTCGCGCGATCGAAGTTGGGCATCGGCATCGATCGAATCTCGATGTCGGTCACGCCGCAACCGCAGTGGGTGAAGACGAGTTCGTCGGCCCCGATGATCTCGTTTGCCGCGTCGAAATAGACGGCCATAGCGCGCATGCCAGGGCCACCCAAGCCATTGCTGCTTCGGAGCGTGGCCGATACCACGACGCTCTCATCCGCTTGCTGGCTCACATGGACGTTTCCTATATCAGAAAAGAAGTTTGAGCTTTCGCCCGTCGTCCACAGGCTTGTCTCAATGTCAGTCTCGATGCGCGTGGCTCGGCCCGGGCTGGTAAGGCCCATCAACACAATCGCCTCCCCGGGTTCCAGCTTCGAGGCCAGCGGAGTGGCGTCCTCCGAATGTACGAGGCTGTCGCCGTCGAAGATGTTGATGTGGACCACCGCCTGTCCGGGCATCACGGTGTCGTTCGGGTTTTCAACCACTACGGCATAACGGAAATAGGGTCCAGGCGACAAGGATTCGGGCGGCGGCATCTCCCACACGCCCGAGCTGACTTGCAACTCGACGTAGGGTGGCTCGGTCGGAGCTGATGGTTCCGGCGTTCCGGCCGGTGGGGGCGTCGGTTGGGTGCCTGCTGGTCTCTGAGAAATTCGGATCGCTGACTCGCTGGCCGGCCCCCCGAAGAACAGTTCGGCGTTGGCAAAATCGGACATTGGCCCCGTCTGGAACTCAAAGTCAGAAACCCCGCAGCCGCAGCTGACCTGTCGTTGATCCCCGCCAATGATTTCGCCGGCCGCGTTGAAGTAGACGGCGCTGACCACGAAGGGTGCGCCAAGGGCGTTGCCATTCTGATCAAACACGCCGGATACGACGTATCAACCACTGCCATCAGCAGTTGTTTGAGTGTTCCTCAACTCATAGACCGAACCGTATTCCAGCCAATCTCCCCATTCCGAGTCGACCGTGAAGACCTCCATCCTCGTGGGATTGCCCTCGCGAAAGCCTCCGCGTATCAATGCAGCGTCTCCAGGCTCGAGGTAGCTCACCGGTACCACGTGAGCAACGGCCCCGATGAACGCGGAACCTTCGTAGAAGTTGATGTAGACCGGCACTCCACGTAACTGCCGTGGCATGTGCGAGGGGTCGACGTTCCGAACCTCGACCGCGTATGCGAATTGGTCACCAGCCTGCTGGAACGTCGGATCCGTGGCCCAGAAACCAGAACGGATCGCCAGAGCCTCGTGCGGAGGCTGGGATTCGCCGGGAACCGCAGATGGGGGGACAAGGGGTGTCTTCGCGGGAGCGGGTGTCGCGGGCGCGTCGCTCGAAGTCGGCAACCTCGTCGCTGGTGGAGTGGCGATGCCCTGATCGGTCGCACTTGGCGACTGGATCGATGTGGGCACAACCGCCGGCAAAGTCGCCGATGGCCCCTGAGACGGTCTGCCCAAGTAGAGCGCCAGCGCCAAAGCCGCGAGTAGCAGAACCCCCACCGCCGACGCGAACCGCAGCGAGCCAATGTTGGCCGACCCACGCCTGGCATCCCACCAGGTGCGCCGCTGGGGCGCCGTGGGCACTCGGGCCGCGACCTCGCTGACCAGGCGTTGGGCTGACACATGCTCATCCGACCTGATCCAGTCGCGAATCAGCAGCGCGGTATCTCGATCGGCGGTCACGAAACGAGCTCCTGCGGAACCGTGCGCGCGTGGGCTTCGAGAGAGGCACGCAAGCTACGCATGGCGTAGTGAAGTCGAGACTGAACCGTCCCGTACGGGACGCCCAGGATTTCCGCGATTTCGTCTATCGGCTTGTCCAGAAGGTGGTAGAGCACGACGACTGTTCGATGGTCCATCGACAGCTGCCTGAAGCCGCTTTCCAGCTCATCGCGGTCCGCTACCGATTCAAGGCCGGATACAGCGACCGGGTCGATTTCTACGACTCTCAGGTTCGGCACCCAGCGCCGCTGCTTTCGCGCCTCTCGGTAGCAGGCGTTCACCAGTACGCGGTATGACCAGGCCTCGAAGCGATCCGGCTCGCGAAGCTGCGGGAGGTCCTGCCACATCCGTAGCAGCGCTTGCTGCGTTGCGTCCTCGGCGAGACTCAGGTCACGCAGAATCTTGTGCGCAATCGCCAAATACCGATCTCCAATCTCGGCCGCGAGATCAGTAAACGCCCCCGTGTCTCCCTTTTGAGCTCTTATCACGCGATCGGTATCCATTGGCCTCTTCCGACTGGGCGTCGCCATGTGGATGGATACGCCTCAAACGGTATGGGGCCGTGGCAAGGAAGCTCGTTCAATAAATCCGTGACGCCGCGACGCCTGCGCGAATCCGGTGACGTGCATATACTTCGGCCGTGTCAAACCATTCGGCCCTATCAAACGATCAGGTAGACCGCGCCGTCGCGGGCTACCAAGAGCTGGTCCACGTGCTGTCTGCCGGCCGGACGCCGGAGTTCCCCGACTCGGGCTTGACGATGGCCCAGATGAAGGTGCTGATGCTCTTGAGCGTCGGCGGCGAGACCCGCATGTCCGATCTCACGGCGCGGCTCGGCATCTCCCTGTCCACCCTGTCGTCACTCGTGGAGAAGCTGGTAGACGGCGGTCTTGCGCAGCGGCGCGACGACCCGCGCGACCGGCGCAACGTTCTCGTCTCCCTCTCGAACCAAGGCGAGTCACTGCTCGACACATTCCAGGAACTCGGCATCAAGCACCTTCGCGAACTGCTCTCACAGCTGGACGCAGAGGGCCTCAACACCGTCAACAAGGCTGTCGACCTCCTGGTCGCCGCAGCGCATCGACTCAACCCAGAGCATCAGCTCAGCCAGGAGGACAACTCGTGAGCCGCCTTTCCAGCCTCGCCATCAGCCAGCGCAGCGTCACGCTGTTGCTGGCCATTGCGCTGTTCATCGGCGGCATCTCCGCCTGGGGGACCCTGAAGCAGGAGCTCCTGCCGGACATCGACTTCCCGGTGATCACGGTCGTAGCACCGTTCCCCGGCGCCGGCGCCACGGACGTCGCCACCCAGGTGGCCGAGCCGATCGAATCGGCCATCAAGGGCGTGCCCCGTCTCGAGCAGATGCGCTCCACCTCTGCCAACTCGGTCGCGCTCGTGGTCGCGCAGTTCGCCTTCGGCACGGACGTCAAGGAGACGCAGTCGATCATCCAGGAGAACATCGCCAAGGCCGGGCTGCCGGATGCGGTGGAGCCCACGGTCCAGGCTCTCAACATCAACGCGTCGCCCGTCATCGTCGCGTCGATCGCAGCAACCAGCGCGGACGGCCTCGACGAGGCCGCGACGTTGGTCAACAACGAGATCCTCCCCGCCATCCGCGGCCTCGACGGCGTGGGCAGCGCGGACCTTACCGGCGGGCTCGAGCCGCAGGTCTTCATCACGCTCGATCCGGCCAAGATGGCCGAAGCCGGCATCACCAGCCAGCAGATCCTGGGCATCCTGCAGGCCAACAACCTGACGGTGCCGTCAGGCCAGCTGCCGACCGACACGCAGAAGATCCCCGTCTCGACAGTCGGCCAGCTCACGTCGGTCGACCAGATTTCCAACCTGCTTGTGGGCGCCAGACAGCCGGTCACGGCCCCGGGTGCCACGCCAACGCCAGGCGTTCCCCAGATTCCGACACCCGTCTTCCTGAAGGACGTCGCCACGGTCGAGCTCCAGGATGTCGCGACGACCGGCTACGCCCGGACGAACGGCCAGCCTGCGCTCACTCTCACCGTCAGCAAGACCTCGACGGGCAACACGGTCAAGGTCGCCCAGGAGGTCCAGAAGGTCCTCGATGACGCGGCCGCGGCCCACTCAGACACGATCACCGTCAACACGGTCCAGGACCTGTCGACCTTCATCCTCGAGTCGCAGGACGGACTTCTCCGTGAGGGCGGCCTCGGCGCGCTGTTCGCCGTCCTGACGATCTTCCTGTTCCTGTTCAGCCTCCGCTCAACGCTCGTTGCCGCCATCAGCATTCCGCTGTCAGTCCTGACAGCACTCGTACTGATGCAGGTCGCGGACATCTCACTGAACGTCATGACGCTCGGCGGCCTTGCTGTCGCCGTCGGACGCGTGGTCGACGACGCCATCGTCGTACTCGAAAACATCTATAGACATAGAGCCCTCGGCGAAGACCGACTAACGGCTTCGATCAACGGCCCCAAGGAGGTCGCGCGCGCGATCACCTCCAGCACGCTCACGACTGTGCTGGTCTTCCTGCCGATCGGGTTTGTCGGCGGCATCGTCAGCCAGCTGTTCCTGCCGTTTGCCTTGACGGTCACCTTCGCGCTGCTGGCCTCGCTGGTCTGCGCGCTGACGGTTGTGCCCGTCCTCGCTTACCTGTTCATCAACAAGGTCAACCTCAACGTCGACGAAGACGGCGAGCCCAAGAACTCGTTCTGGATCCGGGCCTACACGCCGCTGATCACGGGCGTCCTGCGCAACCGCTGGACCAAGCTCGGCGTGGTTGCCGTCGCAACAGTGCTGTTCTTCGCCTCCCTCGCGCTGGTCGGCTCGCTGCCGACGCAGTTCATCAACACAGGGTCCGAGTCAGTTCTGTCGGTCAACCTCATCCCGCCGGCCGGGGCAAGCTCCGAGGACGTCCTCAATCAGGCCATCCAGGCCGAGGCTATCCTCATCGCCCAGCCGAACGTCGAAGTTGTCCAGACCAGCGTCCCGGGCGAGGGCGACACCGGTTTCGGCACGATCGTTGCCGCCCTGAACGGACGGCCCTCGAATTCCGCAACCATGACCGTCCGCCTGGCGGATGGCACGGATCTCGACGAAGCCACGGCTTCGCTTACTGCGGCGCTTGATCCGGTGAAGGTCAACGGCTACGACACGAGCGTGGCGCAGCTGGCCGGCTTCAGCTCGAACGGCCTCAGCATCATCGTCAGCGGCACGGACACTGAGCAGGTCGCCTCCACGACCCAGACAGTCCTCGATTCGATCTCCGGACGAACCGATCTCGCCAACCTGACGAGCGATCTGGTCGAGGCAACGCCCGAGATCCAGGTCCACGTCGATCCCAACAAGGCGGCTGCTGTTGGCTCGACCGCGGCACAGATCGCCGGCGAGGTCCGCGGCGTCCTGACCCCGACCACCGTCGGCAATGTGACGCTCGATCCGGACGGCACTGCCGCGCTCATCGTCCGCAACGACCCCTCGTTGACGACGTCCGTCGAGGAGCTCGGCAATACGCTCGTAGGCACGGTCCAGCGCGTGCCGCTGAACACTGTCGCGACCGTCGAAGAGGTCGACGTCCAGGGCAGCATCACGCGCATCGACGGTGCGCCGGCTGCCCAGATTACGGCCGAGATCACCAGCCCGGACACGGGCGCGGTCTCCGCAGACATCAAGGACCAGATCGACCAGCTCAACACGAACGGCCAGATCCCGGCCGGGATCGACGTCCGACTTGCAGGCGTGACCGAGCAGCAGAACGAGGCCTTCGGTGGCCTGTTCACCTCGATGGCCGTCGCCATCCTGCTCGTCTACGTGATGCTCGTGATCACCTTCAACTCGCTGGTGACCCCGTTCATCATCCTGTTCAGCCTGCCGCTGGCGACGATCGGGGCCTTCCCGGCGCTGTACCTGACAGGCCGGCCCATCGGCGTCAGCGCGCTGATCGGCTTCCTGATGCTCATCGGCATCGTCGTGACCAACGCCATCGTCTTACTCGATCTCGTCGAGAGGCTGAGATCGGAAGGCATGCCCCTCAAGAAGGCACTCATCGAGGGCGGCCGGACCCGCGTCCGACCAATCCTCATGACAGCCTTCGCCACGATCCTCGCGCTCATCCCGCTCGCAGCCGGCTTCAACCAGGGCTCGATCATTGCGGCCGAGCTGGGCACTGTCGTCATCGGTGGGCTCTTCAGCTCAACCCTGCTGACATTGCTCGTCGTGCCGGTGGTGTACTCGCTGGTCGAGGGGCTCAAGCGCCGCGCGCGCCGGCTCGTCAGCCGCGAGCCGGCTCCACCCGTGACCGAGGCAGAGGCGGCCGGCCTGTAGCCCCGCACGGTCAGATCCTTCCGAGTTATTCGCCCCCGGACTGCTAAGTGCAGACCGGGGGCATTCCTTCTGTTCCACACGTATCCAGGAAGACTGCCGCACTGACGCCTCGAACTCGAGTGAGCCTGCCGAGGGTCGGCGCCTCGATATACTCGGGCGGCCGATGATCAAGCAGATGTACCACCCGGATGACCTCGCCGCGATGGATCCGCTGGTGTTGATGCGCAACCTTGATCACGTCCGAATGACCAGCAGGCGCCTCAGCTACATCCTCCAGCAGCAGGTCCACCTGTACACGCCCGAGGCCAACAAGATCCGGACCGAGATCGACCAGTACGTCGAAGCCGAGCGCCAGATCGAATGGGAGATGGCGCGCCGAGGTCTGCGCGCCTAGCTCCGCTCTTGACTCAGCTCGACTCGCGCTTCAGGCGCGTGCCGGGACCGCCGATAGCGTGATCGGCGCCGGGTTCACCGGCGGCTCGGGGCTCGTCCGCTCCTCAGCGATCACCTGCTCCAACAGCGCAGTCAATCGCGGCATGTCGCTCAGGCAGAAGGTGATGCCGCGCTCCGCGAGCTCAGCAAAGCCCATGCCGCGGTACGCACCACGCGAAGCCACAGCGCACATCTCGTCGTACAGGGACGGCCAGCCAACGCGTCGTCGTCGGTAGCAGAAGCGCACGAAATCAAGCGCCTCATCCGTTACCGGGGCGGCCTGAACCGGCTGCTCCACAGCCTGAATCGCCAATAGACCCTCTCCCCGCGCCCGCTCGACAGCGTCAAATCAGGCGCACGTTGCAGTCCTCGGGTGGGCTCGCCGGTGAGCTCTCCGCCCACCGGTGTGCCCGGTCTCCTCTCGTCATCTCCGGCGGCGGTTCAAGTGCTGCCGGTGATGATCGCGGGATTGTAGGCGGGGCCCAAGTCGGGCGGAAGGAGTTCCGTCCACCAGTTTGTCCACCTTCTTTTCCACAGCCCGATGACAGCCCAGAAGAAGGGGCGGTCAGGGGATTGGGGACGCCCCCGGGGCGCGGTCCGGGGGCGTCGGAAGAGTTCGAGTTGGAGTCGGCCGAGCTGGGGCTTCGGCGCGATGGGCCCGAGTCTAACAACCACATTCACGAATGGCGATAGGTGAATCTGCGCTTGCGAGGTGCGGTCTGGTCGGTTTCGCGCCGCGGGTCAACAGGTCTGTCTGGTTAGGGACCTTTGCGCCATGCTCGGTCGCGACTGGCACATTTAGGTTTCGAGCCATGGCCACGGCATCGACGAGTACGGCTGCACGGCGCAGGGCTCGCCACGCAGCGGAGCGGACCGCCGAGTCCTCCGATTCAATCGGCGACGTCCTGGTGTTCGAACGTTCGGAGCACGGTTTCAACCTGATCGGCGGACGCGGTCGTGGCGAGGGCTGGGCCGGTACGGTCGAGGTTTCCGACGATGAAGACAGCCTCGTCAGCCGCGCTTGGAAGGTCGGTGTGCCCGTACCGATGTCGGGGCGCAAGGCCAGGCAGGTAGTCGGGCCGTACCACTCACGGCACGCGGTAGGTGTGCCCGTTGGAGATCGCCATGTGGTCGTGCTCGGAGCGAACCGCCGCATCGACATGACCGAAGCCGCGCTGGTGCGCTATGCGGCGGCGGCTGTCGACCAGACGCACGGCGTACCCGCGAGCAAGCTCCTGGCGGACGAGCTGGAGCTGGTCCAGGCGCTGCGGTCGTTGATGGCATACCAGCCCGAGACGGTTCGAGACACCCTGCGCCACATCGCGAGCGTCGCCGCCGGGGCACTCTCGTGCGAGGTCGCCGTTGCGCGGGTCGAACGTAATGGCCAGCGGATCGTGGAGGTCGTTGGCCTGTCGCGGCGGGCGGTCACGGAGCTGGAAACGGATCTTGATGAGCCGCCGTTCGATCCGACCACCGAGCACGGCGCGCACGTCGATCAGGTCGCGCCACCGGCGTGGAAACGACTCGGCGCCGACCTGGCCTCGAGCATGGCCCTGCCACTTGGCGCGGCGCCCGTGCTGGGCGTTCTCGTCCTGGGGCACTCGAGCGCGCGACCGCGCGGCTTCACCTCACTTTGTCAGCGCATTGGCCGGGCAATTGCCGAGTCCTCTGAAATCCTGCTCGCACAAGCGGTCGCGCGCGAGGAGCTCGCAACGGAGCGCGACCTGCTCGCGCGCGTGAGCGGCACCGACGCGCTCACCGGCCTCGCCAACCGACGAGCGTGGGAAGAGGAAGTTGCACGAGCCGCCACCGCGCCGGGCGGTCTGGTCGGCTACGTCATCTCGTGCGACATGGACCACCTCAAGAAGGCCAATGATCGATACGGCCACGCGGCGGGCGACGCGCTCATCCGTGGCGCCGCGCATATGCTGCAGTCGTCGGTGCGAGCGACAGACCTGGTTGCGCGAGTCGGCGGCGACGAGTTCGGCGTGCTGCTGCGTGGCGCCAACGCGGGCACAGCGGCACGAGTGCGTGCTCGCATAAAGCGCGCGGAACGGAATTGGCGCGTAACCGAGCACGGCCTGACCCCGCGGCTCTCTATAGGCTTCGCGCAGATCGAGGGCGGCGACGCCGAGGCGGCATTGCGCGCCGCCGACGCCGATATGTACAAGGACAAGCGGGCCCGTGCGAGGTCGGCGGCCCGATCGCGCTCGCGGACGCGCTCAGCCATCCAGCCTGCGACACGCCCAAAGGCCGTCGCTTAGACGCCGGTCAAATCGTTCGGGGTTTGGTACCGCATATCGGATTCGAACCGATGATCTCCGCCTTGAGAGGGCGGTGTCCTAGGCCTCTAGACGAATGCGGCACGCAGGCGCGAGATCGGTTGACGACTCGCAGGACCCACCTAGTTTACCAAGCCCAGGCACTTGATCCCTTTGGGGATTCTGAACACCTTTGCGTGCTGAAATGTGAACGCTCCACAATTGATCACGCAAAGGTACTCAAGAGCTAGCCCTCGGTGCTCGGTGCTCAGGATTTGAAGGTTATTGCCACAGCCTGAGCGTCACCCTCAGAGGCGGCGCGTCTCGATGAACACCCGGATCGCGTCGGCCACCTGCTCGTAGGACTCCTCGCCCGTCACCAGGCCGTAGTGGGAATGGGCGCCATAGGGCTGGTATTCGGCACCCAGCCACTCGGCCAGACGCTCGCTGTCGCCTTCGGGGAAAGCGCGGTCCAGGCCGCCGCCGATGACGAGTGTCGGCACGGCGGCAAGCGCGTCGTGCGAAACGGAGACGCCCTCCAGCATCTCGCGCCGTGCCTGCCCAGACTCCATGCCCATCATGTGCTGGACACGCATCACGTCGGCCGTGGTGAGATCGGGGCTTTGACGCTGGAGCACGTCAACCGGCCCATCCCAGCCGATCAGCTCGCGGCGGTACTGGCGCGGCAGCAACCTGACCATGTGCGGCGGTGGCGGATCAAGCAGCTCGGCGGGCAGAGCGGAGCTGATCAGCACCAGGCCGGATATGGGCCGTGACTCGGCGACCTTCATTGCCAAGAGGCCACCCATGCCGTGACCGATGACGATCGGCGGCCGCGACATGGTCGCTGCCCCGGCGATTGCATCCTCGGTGTACGTCGTGAAATCGAGCTCGTTGAAGTCGGCCGTTTCTGACCAGTAGTGGCCGCGCAGGTTGAGCGCGTGGCCTTCCCAGCCGCGCGGCGCGAAATAGCCGAGGTAGCGGTGCCACAGCCACGATCCGCCCAGCTCGCCGTGGAGCATGTACAGGGGCTTGCGTCTTGAGCGCCGCTCGGGCAGCCACGACTCGATGTACAGGCCACGATCCGCGACGATGCGCTCGTCCTTGCGAATCGGCCGGCTCGCAGGACGGTCGATCACGGTCAGGCCCGGCGCCCCATCACCGGTGATGTCATGGCCGTTCGAGCCGTCGTGACCGTTGCGCCCCATCAGCTCGTCCATCAGTCGGCCAACGTGTTGAAAACGAGGCCGGTCGCCGCCTTGGGATGGAAGAAGGTCGACTTGGCCGGCATGTGCTCTCCAGCGGCTGCGACGGCAAGGACATCCTCGATCGGCGTTGGGGGGACCAGGAACGCTGCGTCCGCCTGCTCCGAGTCAACCGAGGCGATCGCATGGGCAGCGTCGGGCGAATAAGTCAGCCGCCCATCGGCCGCCAGTTCCTCTGTTTGGGTCCCAATCATTCGCGAGAGGGTAGCCGACAGCACTGAGACGTCCAGCCAACGCAGGGTTTCAGATCGACCTTTTGGCAGCAGATCGGCCACACGGTTCCGATCAACCCTCAGCAGCGCTCCGCCTTTGCGGGTCCAAAGACCCATCGAACCAGGCGCCAGCTGGTTGGTCAGCTCCGCCGACTGGCCGACAGGATGCACGGAGAACCAGTCGCCGGCCGCCGACAGGAGATCTCCACCATCCGCGCCGGCAAGAACCCGATGCCATGGCAGGAGCGCGAGCCCGCCGGAGTGCGCCTCGTACATAAGCGCGAGAACGTAATCCGATGAGCCACCACCGACCTCATCGCGATAACGCAGCGCCGTCTCGTAGCGGTGGTGACCGTCGGCGATCGTCGCCGGACGTGCTCCTGCAATCCGGACCAAATCGGCGGCCGCCGGCGATGAGGCAGGATCGACTGCCCATAGACGGTTGATGAGTCCACCTGGGCCGGTCCCTGCGGCAGAAGGCGGGCTGGACATGATCTCCTCGACCAGCCGCGAGGCACTCGCACCACCATCGCCGTCGTCATAGAGGAACAGCACCGGGCTGAGGTTGGCGCTGACTGCCTTCATCAATTGGAAGCGGTCCTCTTTCGGGCCGCTCATCGTGTGCTCGTGTGGCAGAACTCCGCTGCCCGGCCCGTATGGCTCGATTCGAAGCCGGCAGAAGAATCCACGCGCCGACCGCTCGCTGCCGACCGAGTCGGCATATCGCTGTTCATAGACGTAGATCATCGGCCTGTCGTCGCGAGTCAGCGTTCCCTCCGCCTGCCAGGTGGCAAAGGTCGTCGCGGCAGATTCGTAGCTCGAGGGCAGCTCGACGTGAACGGCGTTCCGCGGATCACGATCGGCCAAGCGTTGACGCTCGGCGGCGTTGATGACGTCGTACGGCGGGCACAGCACTGCCGATAGGTCGCCTACGAACGCGCCGTAGCGCAGGGCACGAAATGGGCTCAGTTCAGGCACGGCGACCGATGGTATGCAACTTTCGAGTGAGTGCGTGCGTCTAGCGCATCTATACGGTAGGAGCACGCTCCGGAGAGCGGGCGGCCACCACCTAATCTGAGGGTAGATTGCAACTCGACTCCCCGACGACGCGCTCAGGACGCCTGCTGGCCGTCGCAGCGATTTTGATTGCCGCTGCCGCGATCCTGATGAGCGCGTTCCCGGCCCTGGCCCAGAGTCCCTCCCCCGTGCCGTCTGGCTCCCCGTCACCTCAACCGTCGGCACAGCCGTCGGCTCAGGCCAGCGGGCAGATCACCATCGAGGCCCATCCCCTGTTGGGCGGCCATGTGCGCCCCGGCGCCTGGGCTGCAGTCAGCGTTCAGATCACAAACAACGGCCCAGCCATCGACGGTGAGCTGCTGATCCGAGGTCCGCAGCAGAATCAGTCCCGCTATGGCGTCGAGGCTCACCTGCCTCCTGATGCCAAGCAGGCCTTCACTCTCTACGCCCAAACGGCCGTGTTCGGCAGCAAGGTCAACGTCGATCTCGTGAGCGGTGACCAGACCCTTGCCACACAGCAGGTGAAGATCACGTCGCACGACGCATACACGCCGATCGTCGCCGTGGTTGCGGAGCGGCCCGAGCAGATCGTCCCGGCCGTCAAGGACGGCATGGTCAATCCCAACGCGCAGCCAGGAACCGTGATCACGCTCGGGCCGGGCGAGCTGCCACCAAGGGTTGAGGCCTGGGCGGCGGTCGACCAGCTGATCTGGCAGGACGTCGACGCGTCTCTGCTCAGCGACGAACAGCTGGGCGCCTTGAAGCTGTGGCTCGGGGCCGGCGGGCGGCTCACGATCCTCGGCGGCACAAAGGGCGGCGACCCGATGCGCGGCTTCACACAGGAGCTGCTGCCCTACAACCCGACGAAGACCGTTGACGTCGATCCATCCGAGCTGACGACGCTGCTCGGCGGGCTGCCCTCCGGAGCAGCCGTCGTCCCCGCGGTCGCAGGCGCGCTCGACCACGGCACGATCCTCGCCCGCGGCGGCGATGACGTCGTGGCAGCCCAGGCGTCATACGGCCGCGGCGCCGTAAGCATCATCGGATTTGATCCAGCCACCTCCTGGATCGCCGAGAGCACAGCCAGCGATGCGCTATGGCATCGCCTTCTTCCTCAATCGTCCAACCCCGTGCTCAATCCCCTGGCGATCACGGACGACTCGCAGATCATCTACGCGCTCCAGAACCTGCCGGCGGTGGACCTTCCGCCAATCGAGCAGTTGTTCGCGCTGCTCCTTGGCTACATCGTCCTCATCGGCCCCATCAACTACCTGATCCTGCGCAAGCTCGACAAGCGTGAATGGGCCTGGGTGACGATCCCGGCATTGGTCGCTGTCTTCGCGGTCGGCAGCTACGCGCTGGGCGCGACGCTCAAGGGCAGCGACGTGATCGTCAACGAGATCACCGTGGTGCGGGCCGCACAGGGCACAGGCCGCGGGATCGGCCAGGCGTACATCGGCATCTACTCGCCCAACCGGCGCACCTTCGACGTTCGCATCCCGGGGGGTGCGTTGCTCTCCAATCCGGCAAGTCAGGCCATGGTTTCGGGCACGGAAACGCCGCTCGACGTGATCTTCGGCGACTCGACGTCGCAGCTGAGGAATTTCGAGGTCGGCTTCGGCGTGCTGCGCGGGTTCCGGGCTGAGGCACCCGCTGACGCTCCGCAGGTCGACGCGGACCTCACGGTCCGAGAGGGCAAGCTCCAGGGAACGGTCACGAACCGCTCAGACACCACGCTGGAGAACGTTGCCGTGCTCTACAGCGGCAGCGCGGCCGTACTGCCGTCAATCGGGCCCGGCGAGACCAAGGACATCGATCTCGATCTCGCGAATAACCCCTTCTTCGGTTACGGGCTCTCCGAGCTCATCTTCGGCTCGTCGTTCCCGCGGGACGCGGCGCAAGCGCGCGATGTGTCTACACGCCGCGCCGTCATCGACCAGCTCTTTCCCTGGGGCAGCCAGGGCTCCAACGACACGCCGCTCCTGCTGGCCTGGCGAAGGGGTCCGGTTCTCGACGTCGACCTCGACGGCGACCAGCCCAACAGAGTCGGCCAGGGCCTGTTCATGATCCCGCTCGCCGCGAAACTAGCCCCACAGCAGGTCTTCGCAGACGCAGTGATGCGCCGGACGGTCGTCGAAACGACCGCCGCCAACGCGTGGGGCGATTCGAGCGGCTTGTACCTGAGCCGCGGCACGATGACTGTCGAGGCGCGGCCCTCGTTCTTCGACGGCACCTTCGAAACGACCTCCCTCGAGATCGCGATGACACAGGGCGATCAACGCACCCTGCGCGGCAACGGAAGCGTCCTTCAGCCGCTGCCGCCCGATCAGCAGCCGGCCCAGGACGACCCACTCGGCGAAAACCCAGGAGCCAGCCCGGATCCCAACGCATCGCCAGATCCATCTGCTTCTCCGGGCAGCGATGAACCGCCGCCACCGGTGGAGCCGCCGTGCTGCAAGGGTGGTATCGGCCTGGGCGAGACGATGCCCGACTTCCAGCTGTTCGACCATACGACACAGCAGTGGGTCGAATTCCCGCACCCCGACACCACGTCCACCTATTTGATCGCCGATCCTCAGCGCTACGTGGATCCCAGCGGTGCCGTGCTCTTCCGGTTCGTGAACCGATCCGAGCCGGGCCAGTTCGGAGAGGACCAGAAATACTTCCAGCTCCTGATCCGCCTGGAGGGCACGATTTCGTGACAATCGCGCTCCGAACCGATCGCCTCACCAAGCGCTACGGCCGCAGCACGGCCGTGGCCGGTGTTGAGCTCGAAGTCGAGCAGGGCGAGATCTTCGGGCTGGTTGGGCCTAACGGCGCGGGCAAGACGACGACTCTGAAGATGCTGGCGACCTTGCTCGTGCCAAGTGCAGGCGACGCCGAGATCGGCGGCCACTCCGTGCGTCGCGACCCAAACGCCGTGCGCAGCGTGATCGGCTACATGCCCGACACGTTCGGTGTCTACGACGACATGCGCGTGTGGGAGTACCTGGATTTCTTCGGCCGCTGCTACGGCCTGTCCGCGGCGCGACGGCGGCAGATGATCGGCGACCTCCTGGAGCTGGTCGACCTGACCGACAAGCGCGAGGCGTACGTGCAGGAGCTCAGCCGCGGCATGCAGCAGCGACTGTGTCTCGCTCATGCGCTCGTGCACGACCCGCAGGTGCTGTTGCTGGACGAGCCCGCGTCCGGCCTTGATCCGCGCGCCCGCGTGGAGCTGCGCGAGCTGCTCCGCGAGCTCCGGTCCCTGGGCAAGACCATCGTCATCAGCAGCCACATCCTCCCGGAGCTGGAGGAACTCTGTACTTCCGTCGCGATCATCGATCACGGCAAGGTGCTCGCCAGCGGGCGCGTCGACGACATCGCCGAGCGGTTCCGGGTTGGCGGCGTCTATCGCGCCAGTGTGCTGGGCGACGAGGCCGCATTCGAGAAGGCCGAGCAGCACTTCGCTGCCAATCCGCAAGTGGCCTCCGTAACCCGGCGGCCAGATGGTGAGCTCGAGTTCGCGCTGCGTGGTGATGTGGACGCCGCGGCCGCCGTTCTCACCGGGGCGGTGCGCGCAGGCATCAGATTGAGCAGCTACGGCCCCGCGGCGAGCGATCTCGAGGAGCTTTTCCTGCAGATAACGGACGCGGCGGGGTCGCCGCAGGTCATTCCTACAGCGGACAATGGCGCAACCGCACCAACGGAGGTGGAGGCATGACGGCCGTCGCAACGCAGGTCGGGCGTGGGGGCAACGCTCTTGGCCGCGGCGTGCGCCGTTTCTGGTCGAGCATCTCTGCAGTGGGCATCAAGGAGCTGCGCGGGCGCATGCGCGGCCGGCGCGCCTTTGCAGTGCTGACGATCTACCTCCTGCTGCTCGGGTTGTTCTCGTTTGCGGTCTACGTCTATCTCAAGCAGCAGGCGGCACTGACCATTCCAAACGTGATCAGTGACCCGGGCATCCCACGCGATTTTCCCGGTTTGCAGCCACCCAACGTCATTGGCGGCAACGGTCAGACGCTGGCCAACGGCACCGCGCTTTCTGCGGGCATCGGTCACGCCATCTTTGGCGGACTGCTGCTGATCGAGACCTTGCTGGTGTTGGTTCTGGCGCCAGCGTTCACCACCGGCGCCATCTCGCTCGAACGCGAGAAGCAGACCCTCGACATGCTCGTCACGACGCCGCTGAGCACGCTGGGCATGGTCATCGGCAAGCTGTTCTCGGCCCTCGGGTATGTCTTCCTGTTGATCATCGCCTCGATCCCATTCGCGAGCCTGGTGTTCGTCTTCGGCGGTGTCGGTCCGGAAGACCTCGCACGGGCGTACCTCTACCTGTTCGCGCTTGCCTTCGGGATGGGAGCGGTCGGTCTGTTCATCTCGGCATTGGTCAAACGGACGCAGACGGCAACCGTCGTCACGTTCGTGGTGGTGCTCGTTCTGTCCATAGGCACCGCCGCCGCGCATCAGTTCTGGTTGGTCGCCTCCAAGCCGACGACGAGCAGCAGCGTCCTCGTGGCGACGCGCGGCAAGGCGCCAGAGGCCCTGCTGTGGCTCAACCCGTTCGTGGCCGACACCGACATGATCTGCGCCACCGCCCCTGACACGTACCACGTGTCCTGCGACTACATCTCGTCCGTGACCAACCGGCCGTACTTCGGCTCGCCGACCCAGACCAACCCGGGCACGGTGATTCCGTTTGGGGAGCCGACGGCCCCGCAGCCCCAACCTGCGCCCGGTGGAGTGGTCGTCGACGACTCCGACGTCAACGCCCAGAAGCTCCGCGACATGTTCGCCAACGATGGCAATGGCGCAGCGGACTGCGCTGTTGCGCCGTGCGACGACACCAACATTCTCAACATCGAGCCGGACCAGCCGCCTGTGACAGACGGTGCTTCGCAGGCGATCTCATTTGGCTTCCCGCGCGACACGTTCTGGCCCAAGAGCGCGGCCGCATTCCTGTTCCTGGGCGTGGCGTTGACGCTCCTCTCCGCACAGCTTGTCTCACCGACGCGGCGCCTGCGCGTGCCCGGACTGGGTTTTCGGCGCCGCGGGAACCAGACGGCCGTTGTTGCGTCTGATACCGCACTGGCGACGGACGTGGCCCTGGCCACTGACGAAGTCGCAGACGTCGAGACCGTGACTGACGTGAGCGTGGAGACCGCCAAATGAGCCTCGACCCCCAGCTGCTCGAGCTGCGCAAGTCCCTCGGCAAGTTCCGTCGCCGCCTCTGGCTGCGACGCCTCGTCCGACACGGCAGCCTGATCCTCGCCGTCGTGGTGGCGCTCGAGCTGGCGGTTGCCGTTGTTGCGCGGGTGATGCCGTTCGAGTTCCACCTGCCGCTGGCGATCGCGATCGTCGTCGGTGGCCTGCTCGCCTTCGTCGTGGATGCGATCCGCGTCCGACCGACACTTTCGGAAGCAGCCCTGGCGGCAGACCGCGAGGACGGGCTGAGCGACCGCGTGTCGACTGCACTGTCGCTTGCCGTCACGCGGCCGGAGCTGGCCGATGCCACGCCCGGCGCCGATGACGGAACTGAATCTGCCACCTACGAACACCTCGTTCGCCTCCAGCGGCACGACGCGCTCGTTGCTCTCACCGCCGCCGACCCGCGCGGACTGCGCATCCCGCTGCCTCGTCGGCAGAGCGCGGCAACGGCCTTCTGCGCACTCCTGTTGATCCCCGCGCTCCTCCTCCCCAACGCACAGAACGACGTCCTCGCGCAGCGCCAGCAGATGCGCGATGAGGCAGAGCAGCAGGCTCAGCGGCTCGACGACGCGGCCACGCGGCTCCAGGAAGGGCGCACGGCCCCTGATCCGCGCGTGGACATCGCCGAGGAGTTGCGCAAGCTGGCACAGCAGCTGCGCGACCATCCGGAAGATCTCGACACGAACCTGGCGCGGCTGGGCTCGCTCGAGGACGCGCTGCGCAGCCGGCTTGATCCGGCGAACGAGCAGCGCGCAGCCGCGATCAGCTCGCTGTCACGCTCACTGAGCCGCTCGGCCACTGGCAGCGACAGCAATCCGCAGGGCGATCCTCAGAAAACTGGCGAGGACCTCAACAACCTCAAGAACCAGCTCGGCAGCATGAGCCAGGAAGACCGCGAGGCGCTGGCCAACGAGCTGTCGCAGATGGACAGCACGGCACGCCAGGCTGGCGGCAGCGCACAGCAGGCTCTGGCTGACGCCGTCCGAGCCATCCGCTCCGGCGACACGGCCGCCGCATCTGACGCTCTCGACCGCCTGGGCGACGAGCTCAATCGTGGACAACAGCAGGTGCAAATCAACCGCGACCTGGCACAGACTGCCGGCGACCTCCAGCAGGCGCGCCGCGACCTTGCGAATGCCGGCCAGCAGGGCCAGGGCAACCAAGGGCAGGGCCAGCAGGGTCAAGGCCAGCAGGGTCAAGGCAACCAGGGCCAGGGCAACCAGGGCCAGGGCCAGGGCAATCAGGGTCAGGGCAATCAGGGTCAGGGCCAGGGCCAGGGGCAAGGGCAAGGTCAAGGTCAGGGACAAGGCCAGGGACAAGGCCAGGGTCAGGGTCAGGGTCAGGGTCAGGGCCAGGGCCAGGGCCAAGGTCAGGGACAAGGCCAAGGTCAGGGACAAGGCCAAGGTCAGGGACAAGGCCAAGGTCAGGGCCAGGGCTCGCTGGGTGGTGGCGGCTCGAACGCACGCTACCTCGGCAGCGGCAACGGTGGTCAAGGCAGCTTCCGTGGCCCGACGAACGGCAACCGCCAGTTCGGCACCGGCGACCTGGATCCCATCTATGCCGACTTCGATCGCCTGGGCGCGCCCGGCGACCCCTCGTACATCGCCGGTCAGGGCGGTGACGGCCAGACCCAGCAGGGTCAAGGGCAGGGTCAGGGCACCAACAACCAGTCCGAGGTTCCCTACACGGACGTCTATCAGGACTTCTATGACTTCGCGATCACGAGCCTCGATCGCAGCTACGTGCCCCTCGACGTCAAGGACTACGTCCGCGACTACTTCTCGTCACTGAACCCAACCCAGTAGGAGGGAGCATGGCTCAGCCAACGCTCGAGCGGGCGCCGGCCACGGAGCTGTCCGTCGAGGAATTCGCCGACCGCGCGCGAGCGATCGAGACGGAGGTCAAGTCGGTCATCGTCGGCCAGGACGAGCTCGTCCGCCAGACGCTCATCTGCCTCGTCGCCAACGGCCACGCGCTGCTCGAGGGCGTGCCGGGCCTGGGCAAGACGATGCTCGTCAAAACGATCTCCGACGTCATCGACTGTTCCTTCAACCGCATCCAGTTCACGCCAGACCTGATGCCCGCGGACATCGTCGGCACGAACGTGCTCATCGAACAGGACGGCCGCCGCGAGTTCCGCTTCCAGCCCGGACCGGTGTTCGCCAACCTGCTCCTGGCGGACGAGATCAACCGCGCCACTCCGAAGACGCAGTCGGCGTTGCTCGAGGCGATGCAGGAGCAGCAGGTGTCGGTCGCCCGTGACCGTCACAAGCTCGAGCCGCCGTTCTTCGTCCTTGCGACGCAGAACCCGTTGGAGATGGAGGGGACGTATCCCCTGCCTGAGGCGCAGCTGGACCGCTTCCTCTTCAAGCTGTGGGTGCCGTTCCCTTCCGAGGAAGACCTCGTCGAGATCATGGAGCGGACCACGGGCGCGAAGACACCGCAGGCCAAGGCAGCGGCCAACGCTGCCGAGGTGGTTCAGATGCAGCGCCTCGCACGCAGCGTGCCGATCGCTCCGCACGTGACGGCATACGCGGTTTCCGTGCTGGCCGCCACGCACCCGGATGGGCAGCGCGCGCCAAGCCTTGTCAAGGAATACGTCCGCTACGGCGGTTCGCCGCGCGGCGCCCAGGCGCTCGTGCTGACAGGCAAGATCCACGCGCTGCTCGACGGCCGCTACAACGTATCTGTCGACGACATCCGTGCCGTCGCCATGCCCGCGCTCCGCCACCGCGTGATCCGCAATTTCGAGGGAGAGGCCGAAGGGATCACCAGCGACGCCATCGTTCGCTCGGTGCTCGATGCGGTGCCTGCGCCGTCGGTCGACTGACCGTGCGGTCCAACTCGAATAGCCGTCCGAAGGCGCTGCTGAGTCAGCCCATGACTCACTGGACGAACCAAGCAGTGGCACGGGTCGGTAGCAGCGCCTTCAGAGGTTCCCTGAGTCGCCCGGTGACTCATTGGGTCAAGGAAGCGCGCTGGGGCGGCCCAAGTCGGAGCGCCAGCCGCCGTTTGAGTCGCTGGGTGGCTCGCGGCCGAGCGGGAACCTCGCGATGACGGACTTGAAGCGCGATCTGCTGCCGTCCGCGGTCGATCAGACCGTGTTCGACGAGGCCTTCCTGCGCCAGCTCGAACGGCTGATGCTGGTCACCAAGAAGGCAGTCCACGGCGGCATGAAGGGCGTCCGACGGAGCGTGAAGAGAGGTCAGTCGGTCGAGTTCACCGACTACCGCGACTACGCCCTGGGCGACGACCTGCGCAGCCTCGACTGGAACCTGTACGCACGCCTCGAGAAGCTGTTCATCAAGCTCTTCATCGAAGAAGAGGACGTCAACGTCCACATCCTCCTCGACGCGTCAGCATCGATGGACGGTGGCACGCCGGACAAGCTGCTGTTCGGCAAGCGCGCCGCGGCCGCGCTGGCGTACGTGGGCCTCGCCAGCTACGACCGGATCAGCATGGCCGTGCTGCAGGGCAAGGTTGCGCGTCGCTTCCCGCCCGTGCGTGGCACCGGCCGTGTGTTCCAGGTGCTCAGCGACCTCTCGGGCATCAAGCCACACAACGGCCCTACCGACCTCGCCGGAGCGTGCCGCCACTACGCGGCGCAGATCACGCAGCGCGGACCGCTCATCCTCATCAGCGACCTGTTCGACGAAAACGCAGAGAGGGCAATCAGCGAGCTCGCCGGCACGCGCTGCGATGTCGCGGTGCTGCACACGCTTTCTTCGGATGAGCTCGATCCGCCGCTCGAAGGTGACCTGCGCCTGGTCGACCGCGAGACTGGCGACGGCGTCAACGTAACTGCCGATCTCTACACGCTCGACGCTTACAAAGCCCGACTGACGGCCTGGCAGGCACGCCTCGAGGAGGCATCGACCAAGCGTCGCGTCGCATACGCACCGATCCCGACCACGCTGCCGCTGGCTGATCTCGTGTTCGCCGAGCTGCGCCGGCGACAGGTCGTCGCCGCTTAGGGCTGCGCGGGGAAGTCGGACTCATGGGATTTCTCGTACCGCTGGCGTTCATCGGCCTGATCTCTCTGCCGATCATCGTCACCTTCTACATGCTGCGACTGCGCCGGCCGGTGCGCTCGGTCAGCAGCACCTACCTGTGGCAGCAGCTCGTGCGCGATGTCGAGGCCAATGCGCCGTGGCAAAAGCTGCGCCGCTCGCTGCTACTGATGCTGCAGCTGCTGCTGGCGCTGATCTTTGCATTCCTGCTGGCGCGGCCATTCACTGAGCATCCTGCGGGGCTCGCGCGCGATTTGATCCTCGTGATCGACGCATCCGCATCCATGAGCTCAGTCGACGAGTTTCCTGACCGATTGACGGCCGCCAAGCGCGTCGCGCTCGACCAGATGGCACAGGTGCCGTCGGATGGGCGGGTCAGCGTTGTGGCTGCCGGCGACACGGCGCGCGTCGTCGCAAACGAGGCGACAGACCGCGGCCGGATCGCCCAGGCCATCCAGTCGATCGAGGCCTCCACCTCTGCCTCTGACCTGACAGATGCGCTCAAGCTCGCAGGCAAGCTCGCCGAGCGCGCCCGCGGCGCCGAGATCCTCGTGGTCACGGACGACGCCGGCTCCAAGGTGCCGGAGGTCGCGCTGGAGGTGCCGGTCCGTGTCGCCACCGTCGGCCGTAACCGGGACAACCAGGCCATCGCCGCGCTGGCCGTCCGTGCGGACCCCAGCGGCCTGAAGCGAACGCTCTTCGTCAGCGTTGCGAACTACTCGGACCAGAAGGTCGCGCGGCGGCTGCAGATCCTGGGCGACGGCACGTCCGTCACGGCTCGCGACCTGTATCTCGACCCGCTGTCAAAGGCGGACGTTGTCATCGATGAACTGCCGGCCGGCCTGAGCGTCGTCGAGGCCCGACTGACCGCCTACGAAGATGCCGACGAAGGCAGCGGGCCACCCGACTATCTGGCGCTCGACGATGCCGCGTGGGCCGTCGTGCCACCCGACCGGCTGCGCCGCGTCCTGCTCGTGGGCCCAGGCAACGTCTACCTGCAGAACGCGTTTTCGCTGCTGCCGAATGTCGAGCTGTACGGCGCAACGGGTGACGAGTACGCCGCGACGACAGGCAAGGAGCTGTTCGATCTCATCGTGTTCGACGGCTACCTGCCGCCCGAATTGCCACAGAAACCAGTCCTCGCGTTTGCCCCACCGGCGTCGAGCTCCCTGGGCGAGGTCCACGGCACGCTCGATTCGTTCGGCATGGGCCAGCCCGACGCCGATGATCCGTTGCTGCGCGGCGTCGACCTGACCCGCCTGCACATCGCCAAGACGCAGCAGATAGACCTGCCGACCTGGGCGCGCGCGGTCATTCCCGGGTCGGATGGACCGCTCCTGTACTCGGGGTTGCGCGACGGCCAGCCGAATGTCGTCTTCGCGTTTGATATCCGTCAAAGCGACCTGCCTCTGCAGGTGGCCTGGCCGATCATGATCTCCAACATCGCCGGGGAGCTGCTGGGCGTTGGACCGCAGCAGGTTCTCGACCCAATGGCGCCGTCGTCGCCGCTCGAGATCCCGCTGGCCCCCGACTCTCCGGGTGTCCGCGTCACGCTGCCAGATGGGTCGGTCGAACAGCTGGCTCCTGGGGCGACAGGCGCCTCATCCGTCACGTTTGTTTCGACACGTCAGCTCGGGATCTACCGGGCCGAGGTTCTCCCTGCTCCAGCGCCGTCTGGTTCGCCCGCGGCAACGCCATCGCCAACGGCGAGCCCTGATCCCTCTGCGTCGCCGGGCGCCGGAGCGGGCACGCAGGACGAGCCGCTGCTCTTCGCGGTGGACCTGTTCAGCGCCGAGGAGTCCAACATCCGGCCGGGCGACGGCGCCCGCATCGGCTCGCTGGGCGCGGACGTGCCACCTGACGGCGCTGAAGTTGGCACGGCCCGCGACGAGTTCTGGCCGCTGCTGGTGACTCTGGCTCTGCTGTTCCTCCTGATCGAGTGGTTCGTCTACGAGCGCGATGGCGCGCGCCGGATCCTCAACGGCATCCGCGGCGCCAACCCGTTCCGCGCGCGGCGTCCCGCAGGCACCGCAGGTGTCGCGGGCCGCAAGGGCGGCGCCACGTGAACCTGCCGTTCTCGGTGTCGCGCCCGGAGCTGCTCGTCGTCGGGTTGCTGGTGCTCGTCCTTACTCTCGGCCTGAGCCTCGCCGCGCGTCATCACCTGGCCAAGGGCCGCCGTCGCGTTTCGCTGGTCCTGCGCGCCACGATCCTGACTGCCCTCGTGCTGGCGTTGGCCGGCTTCGCCATCGTCTGGCCCGTTGATCGCCTCACGACTGTATTCGTCGTCGATCTCTCCGACAGCGTGGGCGAAGCCGGCCGCGACTCGGCCGTGGCGTTCGTGCGCGAATCGCTCGAGAAGCGGCCAGCCAACGACAAGGCAGCGATCGTCGCGTTCGGCGGTGAGGCCCTTGTTGAGCGGCTGCCGAGCGAGCTCACCGAGCTGGATCGCATCGCGTCCGTGCCTGCGACTTCCGCAACAGACATTGGCGGCGCTCTGCGCCTCGCCTCCGCACTCTTCCCGGACGACACCCAGAAGCGCATCGTGCTTGTCACTGATGGCAACGACACCACCGGCCGCGGCCAGTCAGAGGCATCGCTGGCCGGCGCGCGAGGTGTCCAGATCGAGACCTACGAGATCGGTCTAGGCGCCGCCGACGAGACCATCGTCCAACGTGTCCACTCCCCCACCACCGCGCGCGTCGGCGAGGACATCCAGATCGAAGTGACGATCTCGTCCACCGTGGCGCAGCCGGCCACGGTCCGCCTCTACGGCGACGGCACGCAGATCGGCGTCCAGAGCATCAACCTCACGCCCGGCCTGAACAGCGTCGTGTTCACCACACAGGCGACCGAAGCCGGCTTCCACACCTTCCGCGCCCGGGTCGAAGCCGAGCACGACACGTTCGCCCAGAACAACTTCGGCGACTCGCACACGATCGTGAAGGGCGACCCGCGCATCCTGCTCATCGCCGGATCCACCGAGGCCGCTGCCAACGTTCAAGCCGCCCTTCAGGCCGAGAACCAGGATGTCACCGAGGTCACGCCGGAGCAGGCACCGACGGACCTGACCGGCTTCGCCTCCTACGACGCGGTCGTGCTGGCGGACGTAGCGGCCACGCGCCTCGGCACGAACCGAATGCTGGCGCTGCAGGTCTACACGCGCGACCTCGGCCGCGGTCTGGTGATGCTCGGAGGGCCGAACTCGTATGGCGCCGGCGGCTACAAGCGCACACCGCTGGAGGAAGCGCTGCCGGTCGACATGGACGTTCGAGATCGGGATCGGCAGCCGGATATCGCTCTCGTGGTCGTGATCGACCAGTCGGGCTCCATGGACGCCTGCCACTGCAACACCGCCAATCGCGACACCGGCGTCCAGATCCAGGGCGTGCCCAAGGTCGACATCGGCAAGGAAGCAATCCTGCGTGCCGTGTCCGCGCTCACCGAGCGCGACGAGTTCGGCGTCGTCAGCTTCAACGAAAACGCGCACTGGGTCATCCACACGGCGCCCCTCGCCAACGTCGGCGACGTCGAGGGGCAGATCGCCGGGATCCACCCCGACGGCCAGACCAATATCTTCGCCGGCCTCTCTGAGGCAGTGGCTTCGCTCGAACAGACGTCGGCAACGCGGCGCCACATCGTGCTGTTCACGGACGGCTGGTCGAGCAGCGGCGCGTATGACGACCTGCTGACGCGCATGGAGGCCGCCGGTATCACGCTCTCGACGGTCGGCGCCGGCGGCGGTGGTGCCGGCGACTTCCTGGGCGAGCTGGCGCGGCGCGGTGGCGGCCGCTACTACGCGGCGACCGACCCAGCAACCATTCCGGACATCTTCCTGAAGGAGACGCAGCAGGTCAGTGGGCAGCAGATCGTGGAGGAGACGTTCTTCCCGATCTTGACGTCTACCTCGCCCATCCTGCGCGGCCTTGAGGACGGCCTGCCGCAGCTCAAGGGCTACAACGGCACGACCGCGAAGTCAGCAGCCCAAACGGTTCTCGTTTCAACACGCGACGACCCGGTGCTGGCGCAGTGGCAGTACGGGCTGGGCCGATCCGTCGCGTGGACCAGCGACGGTCAGGGCCGCTGGGCCGCCAACTGGGTCGGCTGGGACGGTTTCAACAAGTTCTTCTCGCAGCTGGTCTCGTGGACGTTCCCCGGCGAGGAGTCGGGCGGCATGGAGGCCGAGTTCGTCACGGAGGGCGACGACACCAAGCTGCAGCTGCATTCGGTCGAGTCAGACGGCACGCCACGCAACTTCTACGACACGGTCGCCGGCGTCACCGACCCCGCCCTCGGGGTGAGCCAGGTTCGACTGGACCAGGTCGCGCCGGGCGTCTACGAGGCAGATCTGGGGTCATTGACGCCCGGCGCCTACGCGCTCCGTTTCATGCAGACCAAGCCCGGCGCGACGCCCCTGGCACGAACGGTGATGTTGATCGCGCCGCCACCGGCCGAGTACCGGCTCCTGGGCACGAATGAGCGGCTTCTCTCTGCGTTGCGCGGGGCAACCGGTGGCGCGGCCCTCGAGGCAGGCGAGGACGCGTGGACGCACGACCTGGGCACGACCACCGCGACCACCGACATGCTGCCGTGGCTCCTGCTTCTTGCTCTGCTGCTGTGGCCACTCGACGTCGCAGTCCGCCGCGTGTCGGTCTCGCGTGGCGATCTCGCTCTGGCCCGCGGTTGGACCGCGGCACGCTGGCAGCAGTGGCGTGGTCCAGCGCGACGACCTGAGAAGGTTGGGGAGATGCTCGCGGCCACTCGCCGTGCCGGTGGTGCGCAGTCGCGGGCTGCACTGTTCCAGCAGGCTCCGACGGCGAACACTTCGTCAGCTCCGACGCCAGCTCAGACCGCATCGCCGACGCCAGCTCCGACGCCCTTCCCAGCAGCAAATCCAGCGCCGGCTGCCCAGCAACCGAAGCCCCCGGAGGCGCTCTCGCCCAAGGCAGAAGCGCCACCCGATGGGCCCGCGACACCGCCACCGCCGACCGACACGCTTGCCCGCCTCCGCGAAGCCAAGCAGCGCGCCCGCGACCGCTAGCACCGCGACGGCCTGCTCCTCCGCACCCGACAATTAGCCGAGATGGAAGCTGCGACCCAGGAAACCGGCTACGACCAGCTGCTCAAGCTCGTCTCGGCTCGCGGCTACAACCGCCTGTCGCCAATCCTGCTGGTAACCGTCGGCCTGATTCCGGCTGTCCTGCTGACGCTCACTCGGTCGGCGAGCAACGACGACTCGCTCTTGATCGCCGGCCTCTTCGTTCTGGTGCCGGCAATCCTGCTCGTGCGTGCCGCGCGGCGCGACCGCGACGCAGCGGGCGCTCGCGAGCTGGTCATGTGGGTGCGCGTCGTGTCAAAGGCGGAGCCATGGCAGGTGCCCAATGGTTTGGACAGGGACTTCAATCAGCTGACCACGGACAACCCGCAGTTCGCCGAGGTCGCGCTGGAGGTTCGCGATCAGCTGGCGCCGTTGGTCGGTGCCCCAACAACGCTGGCCGTCCGCATCGCCATCTATCGCTACTGGTATGCCGTGCTGTGGACGTTCGTGTCGGTCTTACTCGTGATCGGCTATTTCGTCGTTACCGGCTTCGCCGCCTAACATTTCGCCATGGCCGATCCGTTCCTGTCCGAGACGACCGCGCTTCTCGAGCGGACGCCACGGGTGCTGCACGATCTGCTGGACGACCTGCCCGAGACCTGGCTGGACGGTCGCGACACGCCTGATGGCTGGCGGCCGCGCGATGTCGTCGGCCACCTGATCACCGCCGAGCTCGACGATTGGATCCCACGCGCGACGCGGATCCTGGAACACGGCACCGCGAAGCCGTTCGACAACTTTGATCGGTTCGCCATGCTCGAGCGTGACCGCGAAGTCCCGCTAAACACGCTGCTCGATCGATTCGAGGAGCTGCGGACCGCGAGCCTCGGCGAGCTCAGGAGCCTCGTCAGCGACGAGGATCTCGAGCGAGTGGGCACGCATCCCAGCCTCGGCGAGGTCTCGATGCGCCACCTGCTCGCCACCTGGGCGGTTCACGACCTCGATCACATCTCGCAGATCTTCGCCGGCATGAGTGCGGCCTACGACGAGACCGTCGGGCCGTGGAAGCAGTATCTCGGCATCCTGCTGCGTCGCGAGGACCCGAGCGCCGTTCCCGGTTGACCCGGGCCAGCAGCTAAGTGCCGCGAATCCACATCGACACGGCGGAACGCCGTCGCCGCCTGGCCGTGCGCCAACACCTGGCGCGCGAGTGCCGCGCAACGGACATTGCCTCTCTTGCGGGCGACCTCGTGGGCATCCACGCGACCGACCCTGCGTCCGTGTACCTCGGCGCGAGGGCGCGGATGAGAGACATGACACATGCCGACATGGCCAATGCCCTCTACGACGAACGTTCGGTGCTCAAAATCCTGGGAATGCGGCGAACGATGTTCGTCGCGCCCCGCGACGTCGCCGCGGTCATCAACTCCGCGGCGACGAAGGCCGTTGCCGTCACCGAACGCAAGCGGATGATCCAGATGCTGGATGGCGCCGGGGTGGCTAAGGACACGAAAGGGTGGCTCGAAGACGTTGAGCGGCAGACGGTTGCGGCACTAGACGAACTGGGCGAGGCCACCGCCAACGAGCTCACCAAGCGCGTGCCCGGCCTCCGCGTGCAAATCCAGTTTGGCGAGGGCAAGAAATGGGCCGGCAAGGTGGGCGTGTCGACGCGGATGCTGTTCCTGCTTTCCGCGGAGGCGCGGATCATTCGCGGTCGCCCACGTGGGACGTGGCTGAGCAGCATGTACACATGGGTCGCCATGACCCGCTGGCTTGGCGAGCCGCTCGCCGATCCGCCGGTCGAGGAAGCTCAGGCCGAGCTGGTGCGTCGTTGGCTGGCCACGTATGGACCGGGCACGGAGCGCGACATCGCGTGGTGGACCGGCTGGACGCTTGCCAACACACGTCGAGCGCTCACCAACGTCAAAGCCATCGAGGTCGATCTCGACGAGGGCACGGGCTACGTCCTGCCCACCGACACCGACACCACGCAGGAGTCGGCGCCGTGGGTTGCGCTGCTGCCCGCCCTGGACACGACGACCATGGCCTGGAAGGACAGGCCTTGGTATCTGGGCGGACTCGAGCGTCGACTCTTCGACACGGCGGGAAATGCAGGCCCAACGATCTGGGTCGATGGCCGCATCGTCGGCGGATGGTCGATACGAGCCGATGGCCGGGTTGTCTACGAGCTGCTGGCGGACGTGGGTCGCGAGGCCAGCCGCGCGATCAAAGCCGAGGCCTCTCGACTTCAGGAATGGTTTGGGGAATCACGGGTCATTCCGCGCTTCAGGACGCCACTGGAGCTGGAGCTCAGCAAGTGAGGCTCCGCACCATGGCGATGCTGACCATGGCTGCCGCGATCTTCACTGGCTGCGGCGTCTTCACGGCGCCGGCCCCGACGCCGGCCGAGATGGACGACGTCATCGCCCAGCTCGTTCTGCGCGGCGCCACCATCCACCGGCTGGTGAGCGGCGACGCCGGCTGTCCGAGCTCATCGCTCCACGACAACGCCGTCCACATGGAGATCGCTCTGGGCAGCCAGAGCGCGACCCACGAGATCTACCTGCTGCGCTGGCGAAGGCCATCTGACTACGACGCCGCCGCGCAGGCCTTCGCCGACTGCGTGGCCGAGTACGGGTCGCTCAACCCGGCCCAGACCGTGACCGAGGTCGATTCCAACCCGTGGCGCGCCTATGGCCCTGGCTGGACGCCGCAGGTCCAGCAGACGCTGGTCGAAGCCCTGCACGCGGCCGGTGGCGCCGACAGCGTGGCTAGCATGGCTCCGTGAGCAGCGACTGGCCGATCTTTGGCCGCGACGTGCCGGATGCGGCCTGGCGCCCAGCCCCAGACGTTCCCTCATCAACCCGTCTCGGCCGCTTCCTTCGATCTGCCGGCGAACAGGATTTGGAGGCCCTCCAGCGCCACGCTGAGCGTGACCCGGCCTGGTTCTGGGGCGCGGCCATCGAGGATCTCGGCTTCTCGTGGCAGCGCAAACCCACCGCCATCCTCGACCTCAGCCGCGGCGTGGAGTGGTCGCGCTGGTGGACGGGCGGGGCCTTCAACTACGCCGCCGCGGCCGTAGATCCGCGCGCCTCAGCCGATCCCAACGGCCATGCCGTGACATGGGAGGGCGAGGACGAGACCGTTCGCCGCTTGACCAATCGCGAGCTCAAGCGCGAGGTGGACCGTGCCGCGGCCATGTTCGCCCGGCTGGGTGTCGGCGAAGGTGACCGTGTCGGCATCTTCATGCCGCTGCTGCCCGAAACCGTTATCTCAGTGCTCGCGCTGGGCAAGCTCAAGGCGATCTACATACCGATCTTCTCCGGATACGCCGCGCCGGCGGTTGCCAGCAGGTTGAACGACGCCGGTGCCAGGTTGCTTGTCACAGCCGACGGCACGCTGCGGCGCGGCACCTCGGTGCGCATGAAGCAGACCGCCGACGCAGCGGTAGCCGAAGCGCCAAGCGTGGAGCACGTGCTGGTGGTCGGCCGCCTGCGCCCGCTTGCGCCGCAGGACGACTGGGTGGAGGGTCGGGATCGCTGGTGGTCGGTCGAGATGGCCGACCCAACGCTGGAGCCCCTCCGCGAGACACCCGAGACCGATCCCGAGACGCCCTACATGATCATCTACACGTCGGGTACGACCGGACGACCCAAGGGCGCTGTTCACGTTCACGGCGGCTTCCCGATCAAAGGCGCCCAGGACCTGGCACACGGCTTTGACCTGGGTCCTGGCGACCGCCTCTTCTGGTTCACTGATCTCGGCTGGATGATGGGTCCGTGGGCCATCAGCGGCGCGCTGCTGCTCGGCGCCGAGCTGGTGCTTTACGAAGGCGCTCCCGACTATCCGGCTCCCGACCGACTGTGGGAGGTGGTCGCCCGCCACGGCGTGACCCACCTTGGCCTGTCACCGACCGTCATTCGAGCCCTGATGGCGCATGGCGTTGAGCCAGTGCGCGAGCACGACCTGTCCTCGCTCCGTGTGCTTGGATCAACCGGCGAGCCATGGAACCCAGAGTCGTGGTGGTGGTTCTTCGACAACGTCGGCAAGGGCAAGCTGCCACTCATCAACTACAGCGGCGGCACGGAGGTGAGCGGCGGGATTGTCAGCTGCAACCTGATGACGCCGATCAAGCCAACGTCGTTCGGAGGACCGTCTGTCGGGACCGCGGCGGACGTCATTGACGCGACTGCCAACAGCGTGCGCGGGCAGGTCGGGGAGCTGGTGGTGCGCCAGCCACTGCCCGGTATGACGCGCGGCTTCTGGAACGACCCCGAGCGCTACCTGGAGACGTACTGGTCGCGCATCCCGGGCACGTGGGTGCATGGCGACTGGGCACTCATCGACGAGGACGGCTACTGGTTCATCCATGGCCGCTCTGACGACACGCTGAAGGTGGCCGGCAAGCGTGTCGGGCCAGCAGAGGTGGAGAGCGCGGCGGTCGCTCACTCGGCCGTCCTGGAAGCTGCCGCGGTCGGCGTCCCGCACCAGGTCAAAGGTGAGGTCATCGTCGTGTTCGTCCGCCTCCGGCCGGGTGAGGTGGACGATCCGGAGCTGCGTAACTCCATCTCGGACAAAATCGTCGAACAGATGGGCAAGGCGCTACGGCCGGAGGCGGTTTACGTTGTCGGCGATTTGCCAAGAACGCGGTCGGGCAAGGTGATGCGCCGCGTCGCACGAGCGGCGTATCTTGGCATCGACGCGGGGGACCTTTCTGCCCTCGAGAACCCGCTCGCAGTGGAATCGATCAGAAAGGTGGGGCTGGCAGGTTGAGCGTCCGATTCACAGGCGTAGCCATCGCACTATTGGTGCTGTTGGTATCGGCGCAGTCGGCCCTGGCCGGCACCCTCGCCGGCGCGACATGGGGCTGGGTAACGGCCCGCCAGCCGGCGACGGCCATGTATACGCCGGCGGCGAAAGACCAGGGCAACTACGCCAGCCAGTCGAACTCGGTCGAGAAGCTCGGCACCGGCGACTACCGCGTTACGTACGCCGATCTCGACAACGGAACCGAGACCGCGGGCATTCCCATAGTCACGGCGATGTCCACAAGTCCGCGCTTCTGCGGTGTCCTCGATTGGGGCATCAACAACACTACCCTGGACGCCAACACGCTCGTCCGGTGCTTTTCCGCCGATGGCGAGGCGATCAATTCGCAGTTCTCCGCCATCTATGTCAGAGGTGGTTCCGACAGCGGTCTGTCGGCGTACGTCCTGGCCAACCAGCCAGTCGTAACGAACTACACGCCCGACCCCAGCTACAGCTTCAACAGCACGGGCATGGACAACACGATGCATCGTTCAGGGACCGGCCGATACCAGGCACACCTGCCCAACATGACGAACACCGGCAACATCCAGCTCACTCCCGATGGCGACTTCAGGTGCAAGGTCAGTGGACGCACCGAGGGCACCAACGAGCTGATCGTGGACGTCAATTGCTTCGACCCCGCGGGCAACCCACAGGACGGGAGCTTCCTGCTGCTATACACGAACGGCGTCGGACCGACGACCGTGACGCGACCCAAGGCGGCGTACCTTTTCGCGAACAAGCCGTCGACCTCCAGCTACACGCCTGATGCGGCGCTGCGCTACTCGTCCGTCGGGATGGGCGCGACGATCAGCAGGTCCGGAGTCGGCAAGTACCTCGCCACGCTCAGCGGAATGCCCAAGGGCGGAGCGGCGTTCGTGACCGCGGTCGGCTCCGACAAGGCGTTCTGCCAGCTGACCAGCATTCGCACCAGCGGTACGCCTCAGAAAGTCGGCGTAGCGTGCTTCAAGCCGAACGGCGCGGCCGTCGATGCCAAGTTCATGCTCGCGTACACGAAGTAGGGCCTGGACCTCACTGCGCGAAATCGCTTTCCAATGAGGTGATTCAAGGCGCATGATTCCCGGTCGGAGCTCCAGCGGGGCTCCACGGGAGAAGGGAGGTACGGTTTGAGCATCATTGCTTGGCTGGTGATCGGGGCGATCGCTGGCTATGTCGCCAACTGGGTGCTTGGCACGCGATCGGGCGTGATCATGACGGTTGTCTTCGGCATCGTGGGAGCGATTGTCGGTGGCTTGGTCGGATCGTTCCTGACAGGTGGTGGGTTCGATCTCAACAAGCTGATGGGCAACTTCGATATCACATCGATCATCGTTGCCATCCTCGGCGCGGTCGGGGTCGGCGCACTTGGCGCCTGGTGGCAGAAGAGAAGCGCCACCTGAGCGAAGCCACGTTCCGGTAGTCAAAGGCCCCGCCCGGGAAAACGGCCGGGGCCTTTATGCATAACCTGACCGAGTGGTGAGCTCTTGACACAGAACCTGATCACCAGCTCGGCCAATCCCCGCCTGAAAGCCGCTGCCCGGCTGCGAGGCAGGCGAGAGCGGGACAAGCTGGGCTTGACCCTTATCGACGGCGTGCGCGAGACGCTTCGCGCTCTGGCGGGTGGCGCGGTTCTGCGCGAGGCGTTCGTTCTGCCTGACCTGCTTGTCGAGCCCGAGGCAAAGGCGTTGCTGGAGCGCCTGCGCGAGGAATCGGTGCCTGTCTACGAGCTCGGGCGAGAGGCTTTCGAGAAGCTGGCGTACGGCGACCGAATCGACGGCGTGGTGGCTGTCGCGGAGACCCCGGTTCGTGCCCTGAGGGACCTCGCGCTGCCGCCGGAGCCGCTGATCGCCGTCATCGAGGGCGTCGAGAAGCCGGGCAACCTTGGCGCAATCCTGCGAACTGCCGACGGCGCAGGGGTGGATGCCGTGATCGTCGCCGAATCCGCCACCGACCTCTTCAACCCCAACATCATCCGCGCCAGCCTGGGCACGGTGTTCGCGGTTCCGGTGTCTGTCGCTTCAAGTGGCGAGGTCCTGGAGTGGCTGCAGGAAAAAGGCATAGCAATCATCGCCGCCCGCGTGGATGGGTCGGTCATCTATTCCAACGCCGATTACCGCGGCGGGGTGGCGATAGCGCTGGGGAGTGAGGCGCGCGGGCTATCGGATGCCTGGGCCGAGCTCGCCCGCGCGTCGGTGCACGTGCCCATGCTCGGCGTTGCCGATTCGCTCAACGTCTCGGCAACTGCCGCCGTACTTTTCTACGAGGCGCTGCGCCAGCGCCGGGCTATTGCGGATGCGGACCCGGGAGTAGGGTGACGCCCAGCCATGTCGTAGGGAGGATGGGGATGATCAGGTTTACCTCGCGTCCAGGGCGTTTGATCGGGGTTGTGGCGATCGTTCTGGGCCTTGTGATCACAACAGCGACCGCTGCTTTGGCCGTGGATCTTGTGAAGAGCGGCAAGTCAGTCACCGCGGTGAAAACGATAACCAGCGACGCTTTCAACCAGACGACTTCATCCACGTTCTCGAACATGCCGGGGATGAGCACAACGATCACCGTGCCCGCCAATCAGAAGGCCTTGCTGATCATCACCTTTTCCGGGGAAACCAACTGCCTCGGTAACGCCAATGGTGTGTGTCTCATCCGTGTGATGGTCGACAACAACGCCGCGCCGCCCGGAGAGATCGTTTTCGACAGCGTCGGCAGGACCGTGCCCTTCCAACAGGACCCGGTGTTCTCCTACCAGAGCAACAGCATGCAGTTCGTGGCAGGCCCTCTCAACGCCGGCCAGCACCAGGTCACAGTCCAGTGGCGAATGAGCGACCCATCCGCCACAAACGGTTTCACCATGAATCAGCGAACGCTGACCATCCTTCGCTCGAAGGTCTGAGCAATGAAAAAAGGCCTGACCTAAGTCGGGCCTTTTTCTTGAGCGAGGGCTGGTATCGGGGGTCAGGCGACTTCGCTACCCGACTTCTCGTCCAGGACGAACGTGATCAGCATGTTCACCCGGTAACGCGTGATGTTGCCGCCCTCGATGTCGATCTGCTGCTCCTTGATCCATGCACCCTTGACGTTGCGCAGCGTTGAATGCGCGCGAGCGATCCCCTGCTTGATTGCGTCTTCGAAGCTCTGCTCGGACGTGGAGCTGATTCGGTTACTCGTGCTACGGACATAGTTCTGCCTCCCTATTCCACTCTCAGGCCGAGGACCTTGCGCCCGATCACCAGGCGCTGGATCTGGCTGGTGCCTTCGCCGAGCTCGGTCAGCTTGGCGTCGCGCATGAAGCGCTCGACTTTGTATTCCTCAACGTAGCCATAGCCGCCGTGCACCTGGACGCCCATGTTGGTCACGCGTTGTGACACTTCCGATGCAAACAGCTTCCCCTGCGCCGCGGCCGTGCTGAAGTCCTGGCCCTGATCCTTGATCCACGCTGAGCGCCAGACCATCGAGCGTGCCGCTTCGGTCTCGGTGGCCATGTCGGCGATCATGAATGCCACGCCCTGGAAGCTGCCGATCGGCTTTCCGAACTGCTTGCGCTCGCGGGCGTAAACGGTCGACGCATCCAGGGCTGCCTGGCTCAGGCCGACAGCCATTGCGCCGATCGAGATTCGGCCGCCATCCAGGGTCTGCAGGAAGATCTTCCAGCCCTCCCCCTTGGCGCCGAGCATCTGGTTTGCCGGGATCTTGGCGTTCTGGAAGAGCAGCTCGCCGGTGGCGCTGGCGTGCAGGCCGAGCTTCTCCTCGAGCCGGCCGGCGCTGAAGCCCGGCGTGTTGGCGTCCAGGATGAAAGCGCTGATCTCCGCCGAACCGTCTTCGCGGTCACCGGTGCGCGCCGTGACAACGTACGTGCCCGCCTGCCCGGCGTTGGTGATGAAGCGCTTGCTTCCATTGAGAACCCAGCAGCCGCCATCGGGTCCGTCCTCGAACCGGGCCGTGGTGCGCGTGCCGCCCGAGTCGCTCCCAGCCTCTGGCTCCGTCAGTCCAAACGCGCCGATGACCTTGCCGCTCGCCATAGGCACGAGCCAGCGATCCTTCTGTTCCTGCGTGCCCGCGAGGTGGAGCGGATTGCAGCCCAGACTGGTGTGCGCGGCCACAATGATCCCGAGCGAGCCCCAGCAGCGCGACAGCTCCTCAACGGCAATCGCATACGCGAGCGTGTCCAACCCGGCACCGCCCTCGTCCTCCGGAAATGGGACGCCGAGCATGCCCATCTCGCCCAGCTGCTGGACGATCTCGGCAGGAAAACGCCGCTCTTTCTCGTGCTTGTCGATGACCGGCTCGACCTCTTTGGCGCAGAAGTCGCGCAGGGTTCGCCGGAGCAGTTCGTGTTCGGGAGAAAGCGTCAGGTCCATCGCCGCGAGGCTAGCAGAGGACCTCGGCTTCAGGCCTCTTCGCGTTCGATCTTGCGCCGCCCGACGTTCGGGCGCTTCGGGATCGGGATCGCGCTGACGCCGTTGACGAACGACGCCTGGCGTGCCCACTCGACCACCTGGTCCTGCTCCTCGAGCGACAGGATGTTCAGCCGGCCCAGCTGGTAGAGCTCGTCGCGCAGGTAGGTCTTCAACATCTCCGGGCCGTCGGTATTGATCGTGAACCTGACCTTGTTCCGCCTGAACGTGTCGAAGATCCAGCGGAACTCGTCCCAGCCCGACACAACTCGCGTGTTCAGATTGGAGGTCGGACAGACCTCGAGCGTAATGTCGCGCTCACGGATCATCGCCATCGTGCGCGGGTCGTATGCCGACTTCACACCGTGCCCGATTCGCGAAGGCTCCAGTTGCTCGATCACCTCGGCGACCTCTTCGACCGGGCCAGCCTCTCCCGTGTGAACGGTTACGCCCAAACCCTGGCGGCGCAGGCGTGCGAACAGGCGCTGGTAGTCGGCGGGCTTGAAGTCGGCTGATTCAGGGCCGGCGATGTCCACACCGACGACGCCTTTCGAGCGATAGGCGATCGCCTTCTCCGCGATGATCTCGTTGAGCTGGTAAGGAAAGGCGCGGTCCAGGCACAGGATCAGGCCGGGCGCCACCGGATACTCGAGCGTCGCCCGATCCATGCCGCGGATGGCGGCGCTGATGATGTGATCGAGGTCCTGCTCGCCTCCGCGGTTGCGCTTCATCGGGTTGAAGCGCAGCTCGATCGTGGTGATGTTGTTCTTGCGGTACGCGCCTCCGATGACCTCGTAGACGGAGCGCTCGACCGCAATCGGCGACGACTGGATGAGCTCCGTCCAGTGGAAGAGCTGCAGGTAGCCGTCGAAGCTTCGCCCGCGCCGTGGCGACACCGTGATCAGCTCGCGGAACTCCCAGTAGTCCTTGGTTGGGAGCCGAATGCCCTGTGCGTGAGCGATGCCCCACATGATCGCCGGGGCCACGGCGCCGCCGAGATGGGTGTGAAGCTCGGTCAGTGGCCGGCTACGGGGCAAAACAGAAGGCACGCCCCGATGCTATCGGAGCGTGCCTCCCATAACGACGAGCGAGTCAGATACGCAGCACGAGAGCAGTTTCCGTGAGCACAGGCGCTAGGGCCTTACCTCCGTCACCGTGGCCGGTTAGAAGACGGCCGCCTGGAGGTCGTAGCACTTGTCGAGATAGCTGTGTTCCGTGTAACCCCAGCCGTTGCTGCCTTTGACACGGACTATGTAGTCAGTCGCCAGGTACGACGAGGACGATTTCAGGCTGCCATCGGCGCGATACCGGAAGGTCCGGATGGCGACCTCGTAATAGATCTCCATGTCTTCGTGGTTCGCGGGTAGCGTCACCGGGACACTCATCGTGTCGAAGCCGGCGGCCGTGGTGGTCGTTGCCTTTGCCGTCTGAATCCGACTTCGGTATGTCACCGCATGCGACGTGGTGCCGTCGTAGATGGTCCGTCGCACGGTGAATCGCCAGCCAACGGTCTGCGGCCCGCTGTTTGCGAACAGCTGCGGTGGCGAAACGATGAGTCGCTTTATGTATGCCGTCCAACCGTTGGTTACCGGACCGGTGGTGCGGTACTTGCACGTGACCGTGCCGCCGTGGTCCGGCTGCATGGCTGCGCTGACCGGGCCGACAACCATCGAAGTCGTGATGGCGGTCGCGACGGCGACCATTGAGAGTCGTTTCGTCCAGTTCATCTGAGTCTCCTTCCTGCGCTTTTCCTTGGGCAATGAGTTAGGGGCCGACTCGCCACAGCTCACGGCCGTGGATGCCGTCGTTTGCTGTGAAATAGAGGCTGCTCCCGACTGCCGTGAGATTCCTTGGTTCCGAACCATCCGACGGGTGGATGTCGAGTACCAGCCGAGTGCCGGCCTTGGTGCCGTCAGTGCGATACAGCTCGCGGTCTGTCGGCCCGGGGAACGGCGCCGCCTCGGGATCGGCCGTGAAGTACACGCGGTTGCCGACTCGAGTCAGGTCATATGGGTAGCTGCCGAAGTACGAGCCCGCCGGCGAGATTCTCTTGACAAGATGCGTGCCAGCGGCCGTACCGTCGCTGCGCATGAGCTCGAAGTCCACATCGGAGGGCGGATCGCCCGCGAAGAGGAGCTTGCTGCCCAGGACGATCGGCTCGCCCGAGTCAAAAGCCGCTACGAGTTGAGTCCCTTGTTCGGTGCCATCACTGCGCCAGACGTTGCGGTAGAAGTCAGAGTCATAGGCCGTGAAGTACATGGCGCCGTTCATGACGACTGGCTTCGAGGGCTCGGACGCATAGGTCCCTGAGCAGCCGTCGGTGCATGGCAGCGTGTTGATGTCCTTGACGAGCTCCGTGCCCTCGGGGGTCCCGTCGCTGCGCCACATCTCAGTTCGGTAGTTCGCTTCGTAGTGGCTGAAGTAGTAGGTGCTGTTGACTTTGATCATCCACTGCGCGTTGTCGGTGAAATCAACGGGCGCTGTACCTTCGGGAGTGCCGTCGCTCTTCCAAACGCCACTTGCCTGGAAATAGAGCAGGCCATCGTCCACCAGGAGAGGCAGCGGGTTGCCGTAATAGGGCTCGGTCGGGTCGAGGACTTCGACGAGGCTCGTGCCAGCCGCAGTGCCGTCGCTCGTCCACAGCTCAAGGCTCGTCGTGCCTCTGAAGAAGAACAGCGTCCCGTTCACGTTGGTCAACGAAGTGAGATCGCCGTCAGGCACGGTGATGAGCTCCTCGACCATCTTTGTGCCGGCAGCGGAGCCGTCGCTCTTCCACAGCTCGCGGCCATGGACACCGTCGTCGGCAATGAAGAACAGGGTCCCGGCCACATTCGTCAGGAGAGTCGGTATGGACCCCTTGCTGCCGACACGGATGTCTTTGACGCGGACTGTGCCTCCGGCCGTCCCATCGGACTTCCACAGTTCGCGACCTTTCGAGTCGTTGGCCGTGAAGAACAGGACGTTGCCGACGGGCGTCAGATCCGTCGGGTTGGAGTTGTTTGCGCCAGCCCTGATGTCCCGCAACATGTGGACAGTTGAGGCCGCCGAGGCCGTCCCGGAGCCAAACACTCCTGCCGCGGCGAGAACTGCCGCAGCCAGTGCGATCGAGACCGGTCGACGCAAACGCTGAATCGTGATCCTTGGGTTCATCGGAACCTCCCTTTGCCTACCCCCCGCAAGTGGTTCCGATTAGAGACGTGAGCCTTTCCGCTGTAACCCGAGGTGCCAACTACGGCATCACCTAACGGCCTCTAGGTAATGCCTACGCAGCGCGAGCCGTGGTGATCGCTTCGGCTTCGGTGGAGAGGACCAGAGCGAGCTGCTCGTTGAGCTCCTCCGGCGCTGGGTCGGGGGGCGCGGGCGCGAGACGCAGGACGCGGCGATCCGCCACCTCGAACCGCTTGGCGAGGACCTGCACCTGCGAGCGACGCGGATCTGCCTCGCTCTTGGGCAGGTACGCGCCGCCGGCGTACAGGCGCTCGTACATGGGCAGGAGCTCCGGCCACACGGCCGCGAGCTTGTCCAGGAAGTGCTCGCGCGTGCCCGGCCGCAGGTACAGCACGTTCGCCCACACGTGCGTCGCGCCGTGGTCGCGAGCCGCCTTCACGACATCTGCCAGGAGACCGGGATCGTCCGACAACCCGGGCAGCATCGGCGCGACGCCAACCCCGGCACGGATGCCGCCGTCGATGAGAGTGCCCAGCGCGCGCAACCTCTGGATAGGCGGCGATGTATGCGGCTCGGTGTAGCGCCAGATCTTCTTGTCGAGCGTCGGCACTGAGAACGTCACCGAGACCTCCGCACGCCGAGCGCCCTCCTGGAGAACGTCGAGGTCGCGGACGATCATTGGGCCGCGAGTGATTATCGAGAACGGGTTGCGCGCAGCGGTCATGGCCTCCAGACAGGCGCGAGTCAGGCGCCACTTCCCCTCCGCTGGCTGATATGGGTCCGTGGCCGCGCCGACCGCGATCAGCTCGCGCTTCCACGACTTGCGCGCGAGCTCCCTGGCAAGTACCTCCGCGACGTTCACCTTGACTCGGATTGACGTGCCGTAGCGATCGTCAGATGGGCGGTCCGCACGGCGTTCGAACGCCCGGACGTAGCAGAACGTGCACTGATGTGCGCAGCCCATGTAAGGGTTGAGCGACCACTTGAAGCTCATCCCGTTGACACGGTTCGCCGCGTTCTTGCACGGCTCCTCGCGGTATTCGATCCGCGGCATCCGTCAATTATAGAACAGACGTTCTATTACTCAACTGGCACGGGGGCGACCGGGCTAAGGTCGGGACCTGGACCTAGCGGTGACTCGGACCCCAGCTGCCCATCACCTGACGGAGCGACGCGAGCTCGCCGACGTGGTAGCTGTTGTGATTGCCGATGATGCACATGCAGCGATACGGCGTGTGGCCCGGAGTGCCCTCGAGAACCGCGAACAGATCGATTGACTCGTCACCGGCCAAAGACTGCATCTCGCGCAGGTCGGAGCGAAAGCTCTCGACTGACTCCCGGAACCCGGCTTCGTCAGTCTCGGCCGTCGGATCCGGCCAGTACTCGATCGGCCATTCCGGGGACACGTGACCGGTTGGATCGTGGATGTACCGCAGCATGTCCCACTGGGTGATCCGAAGGTGCTCGACCAGATGCCATGGCGTGTACTCGACGTTCGGGGCCCGCTGGTTGATCGCCCATGCCGGCATCTCGGCGACTGCATCCTCGAACGTCATGTGAGCGTGTTCGCCAGTAAGCAGCCACGCGAGCTGCTGACGAAGTTCGTCGATGACGCTGACGCCCGGGCCTAGGAGAGGCCGTTAGCCGCGAGCGCGGCCTGCTGCGAAGTTCGGCGCAAACGCGCCTCCTCCGGGACCTGGTCGCGGGCGTGGTAGCTGGAGCGCACAAGCGGTCCCGACTCGACGTGCTTGAAGCCGAGCCCCAGCGCCTCTTCCTTCATCTCCACGAACTCGGACGGATGGTAGTAACGCTCCAGGCCGATGTGCTGTTCGGAAGGACGCAGGTACTGCCCGATGGTCAGGATGTCGCAGTCGACAGCTCGGAGGTCCACGAATGCCTGGCTCAGCTCCTCCCGGGTCTCGCCCAGCCCGACCATCAGGCTCGACTTGGTGTGGACGGTTCCGTCGCGTCCGGTGATCTCGTTTGCCATGGTCTTCGCGTGCGCCAACACCTCCAGCGAGCGGTGGTAGCGGGCACGTTTGCGAACGGGCTTCTGCAGCCGCTCGACGGTCTCCAGGTTGTGATTCAGGATGTCCGGCCCTGCCTCCATGACTGTCCGCAGGGGCTCGTCGCTGCCGTTGAAGTCCGGGATCAGGACCTCGACGCCCATCCCCGGGCACTCACGACGTAGCTCGCGGATGGTGTTGGCAAAGATGTGTGCACCACCATCAGCCAGGTCGTCGCGGGCGACGCTCGTCACGACCACATGCTCAAGGCGCATCTGGGCGATGGCCTCGGCGACGCGGCGTGGCTCGTCCTCATCGTTCCAGGTCGGGCGTCCCGTCTTCACGGCGCAGAAGCCACACGCGCGGGTGCAGGTGTCGCCGAGGATCATGATCGTCGCGGTGCGCTGCTCCCAGCACTCCCCGATGTTGGGGCAATGCGCTTCTTCGCAGACCGTGTTGAGCGATAGTCCGCGCAGGATGCCCTTCAGCTCGTGGTAGTTGTCGCCGCTGGGGAGTTTGGCCTTGATCCATTCGGGGTGGCGACGAAGCGGCGTTGAGCCATCTGCCGCCGGCGCAGTGAACGAGCCGCCGCCCATCGCGATCGTCGGCGGAACGTGAACGCCGTGACCCGCGCCCGGAGCGGCGGGTGGCTGGAACATCGGGAGCTCTCGACCCACGCGTCGAGTGTACGGCGGCCGATCGAAAGGAGCGTCAGCCACGGGTCCTGCCCCACGTGTCGGTGATGCCCTGCTCCAGCGACCGCGGCTTGAACCCGAGCTCCGCCATCGCTTTGTCGTGCTTGGCCCAGTAGGTCACGTTTTCGGCAGCAGAGATCGTTTCGCGCATGTCGGCAGGAAATCCAGGCAGACCGCCGATGCGATCGTTCAACGGAGCGAGCGCTCGCAACACTCCGGTCGGGATGCTGAACCGCGGCGGCTTCTTGCCGGCAAGCCGGGCGGCCAGGGTGAGGGATTCACTCATGCGATGCGGATCTCCCGACAGGACGTATGACTCTCCGATTCGACCTCGGTCAAGGGCCGCCACGATCCCCTCTGCGAGGTCATGGACGTGAACCCACGCGAGACCTGCCGTGGGAAATGCGTAGTACCGGAGCTTCCCGCGATAGGCGAGCTCTAGCTGTTCGCTCGCCTGCGAGTGATCGTTTGGCCCGTACACCTGAGTCGGCATCACGATGACGATTGGCGCGCCCTGCTTCTGTCGAGCGATGGCCGTCTCGTGGGCGCGGTACTTGGTCTCGTCGTACCACGACAGAAATCCGAGCTTCTCGTCGCGCTGGAATGTCTCGTCCGGCTGCTCCCCCTTGGTATTGCCGAACACGTTGGCCGTGGATACGTAGACGATGCGACTCACGCCGGCGGCGAGGGCCGCATCGAGCACGCGCTCGGTGGCGCCCACGTTGGCGTCCCACATGGAGTCACGATCCGACGGCTTGATGCCGATGCGGTACGACCCGGCCGAATGAACGACGGCGTCCGCGCCACGCATCTGGGCGGTCATCTGCGCCTTGCTCGAGAGGTCGCTGGTCAGCAGCGTCACCCGTGGGCCCTTCAGATATGCGGCCTTGTCAGGGTCACGGACGAGCGCAACGACCTCGTCGCCGCGCGCGACGAGCCGCTCGACGATCGCACGGCCTATGAAGCCCGCGCCACCCGTGATGACGACTTTCATGATGTCCGAGCCGGAGCTACCAGATGGCGGTGTTCGAGTCCACCGCTTCCAGCCAGGCCTTGACGTCCTTGACGAACTGTCCTGCCTGCGCGCCATCTGTCGCCCGATGATCGAAGCCGAGCGTGACGTACATCATCGGCCGGATGCCGATCAGGTCACCGTTGGGCGTCTCGATGACGACCGGACGCTTAACGATGGACTCCATCGTCATGATCCCGACTTCAGGCGCGTTGATGATCGGCTGGGTGATGATCGACCCGGTCCAGCCGGTGTTGTCGAGCGTGAACGTGCCGCCCTGGATGTCCTCCATGCGCAGCTTCTGACCGCGCGATCGTTCCGCCAGATCGCGGATCGCGCGATTGAGGCCGTGGATGGAAAGACGATCGGCATCATGGATGACCGGGACCACGAGGCCGTCCTCGACGGCTACGGCAACGCCCAGGTTGATGGCCTGGCGGCGCCAGTGACCCTCATCGGTGTAGTGGGCGTTGAAATCGGCGTGTTTCTTGAGCGCCTCGACCGTGGCCTTGGCCACGAAGGCGTCGTATGTCAGGCCGATGCCTTCCTGTGCCTGGTACTGACCCTTGACCTTGTCGCGCAGCCCGACGACGCCGGACATGTCGACCTCGATCACCGTGTAGGCGACGGGCACGCCCAGGGATTTCGTCATCTGCGTCGCGATGGCCTTGCGCATCGGCGACGGCTGCTTCAGCGAGTCACCTGCGGCCACCGGCGAGGGTGCCGACGGGGCCGACGGGAACGCCGGCGTGGCGGTTGCAGCAGAGGCCTGTGCAGCCGGTGCCGCTGGCGTCGCTGCCGCCGGAGCCTCCTGGACGGCGTTTGCGCCGCCCGACTCGACGAACTTCAGCACGTCCTCACGAGTCACCCGGCCGCCATGACCGCTTCCGGCGACGAGGGCCAGGTCGATGTTGTGCTCGCGGGCCAGACGGCGCACTGCCGGCGTGGTCGGGCCGGTGTAGCCATTGGGTCCAGCATGGCCGTTGGTGGCGGGCATCGTCGGCGCCGCGACGGCCGTGGCTGTTGACGCGGCCATCGGCGGCGGTGCCGGCTGAGCGGTTGGCTGCTCCAGCGACGGCGGCGGTGCGGGCGGTGCGGCCGGCTCTGACTGTCGCTCGGGTCGCTCGTCTGAGCCACCGGGGCCGGCTCCAGCTCCGTATGGACCGGCTGGTAGCTCGGCGGCCTGTGGCGCTGTTTCATCGGCAGTTGCTTCGGCCGTTTCCGCCGGAGCTGGGGGTGGTGCGGCGTCGGCTGAGGCTTCTGCACCTTCCGCCGTCTCGATGACAGCGATCTCTGTGTTGTTGGGGACCGTCTCGCCTTCCTGGACCAGGATCTCGGTCAGCGTGCCCTCGAACGGCGACGGGACCTCGGCATTCACCTTGTCGGTGATGACCTCGACGATCGGCTCGTACTTGGCCACGTGATCGCCCCGCTTCTTGAGCCACTTGCCGATCGTGCCCTCGGCGACGCTCTCCCCGAGTTGCGGCATCTGGACCTTGGGCATGTGCTGACTCTCTCCTGCGACGCGGCCGAGTTTCCTTCTCGTGCATAGTTTCATGCATCGGAGAATTCGGCGTCTATGGCGTGGCCGACTAACTTAGGTGGATGGTGGCTCCGAAATCAGGCAATCCGAAATCGCGCAAGAAGAAGCTGATGTCGATCGGTGGCGCCGGGATTGGGTCCGCCATGGCCGGACTCGAGGCTGCAGTATTTCGATCGCTTCCACCGCCGATCGAGGTCGTCGAGCAGCATCGCCACGATGGTGTCATCGCGACGGACGACGGGAAGCTCGTCATCACCATTCCTGAACGCACAGAAACAGAATCTGCCGACACGCGCCGCCCTTGACGCCCGAAACGCGCTACGCCCGCACGGCCGACGGCACCCACGTGGCCTATCAGGTCTCGGGCTCTGGTCCAGTCGACATCGTGTTCGTGCGCGCCTGGAACACCAATATCGAGACTGAGTTCGACGATCCAATCGTGGCGCGACTGTTACGCCGGCTTGAGTCGATGGGCCGCTTGATCCGACTCGACCGACGCGGGATGGGCATGTCAGACCGCATGAGAACGGATGCTTTGCCCACGATCGAAGACCGGCTTGACGACATTCGCGCGGTCCTTGACGCGGTCAACTCGCGCAGCGCCGTGTTCTTCACCCTCGGCACCGCCGGCGCACTCGTCGCCGCGTTCGCAGCGACCTATCCGGAACGTACCCGCGGGTTGGTGCTCTTCAATCCAATTGTTCGCAATCGCTGGGCACCCGACTACCCGTGGGCAATCCGTGATGAGGACTGGCCGGCGGACCTCGAGCGGACGCGTGCCACATGGGCTAACGCCGAAGCTGCCAGGGAGTGGATGCGAGACCTGGCGCCCAGTCGGGTCGACGACGAGCGGTTCATCGAGTGGTGGATCGATCAGGAGCGCCGAACAGGCACCGTCGAGGATGCGATTGCGCTCGTCGAGGTGCAGCGCGACACCGATGTCACAGCGGCGCTGGAGGCCGTCCACGTACCGACGGTCGTCCTGGCGCGGCCGGCGCGCATCGCCGATAGGTCGCGCTATGTCAGCGACCGTATCCCTGGCGCGCGGCTGGTTGTCCTGCCCGGACCGGATGCAATGGCCATCGCGGCCGACATCGACTCCATACTGCGCGAGGTCGAACTGTTCATCGAGGAGCTTGGCTCGGCGCCGGCTTCGAGTGAAGCTAATCGGGTCCTCGCCACGCTTCTGTTCACAGACATCGTTGGCTCAACAGAGAAGGCGATCCAGCTCGGCGACCGGGCCTGGAGCGAGCTTCTGGAAAGCCACCTGGAGCGGTCCCGGACTCTGGTTGACTCGTTCCGGGGCCGAGTCGTTGACACGGCCGGAGACGGGCTGCTCGCATCGTTCGACGGGACTGGCCGGGCGATCCGCTGCGCCAGGTCCATCGTCGAGGACGCTGCCGAGCTCGGCCTGAGCGTTCGAGCGGGATTGCACACCGGGGAATGCGAGCGGGTCGGTGACAGCCTGCGCGGCGTCGCCGTTCACATCGCATCGCGAGTGATGGGAGTTGCAGAGCCCTCCGAGATAGTCGTCAGCGGCACGGTCAAGGATCTCGTGGCGGGCGCTGGTTTCGAGTTCGGGGATCTCGGGGTTCAGCAGCTCAAGGGAATACCCGGAGAGTGGCCGGTCTATTCCGTGGTGAGCGACCAGCCGTTCAGCTAGCGCCCAGGTAGCCCGCCATGTGCTCGGTGATGTGTGCGGCATCTGACCCGACGCCGAAGATGAGCCCCGACTTGCGAGTGTGCATCAGCTGCAGGCCCATGAAGTAGAGGCCCGGATGGCGGCTCACGCCCTGCGTCTGCTCCGGATAGCCGTCGGTCTGGTTGAGGTCGAGCTTGATCCACGAGTAGTCCAGCCGGAAGCCGGTGCCCCAGATCACGGTATTGATGTTCCGATCGGCCAGGTCGAGCTCCGTTGGCGCTCCGCTGAAGTCGCCAGCGGGCTCCAGCGGCGGGTCCTCCGGCGCATCTATGCCCTCGTCGCGGATGAAGTTGTCCAGGCGTGTTTTCAGAGTGACGGCTGCCTTGTCGCCGTTAGTAGCGTTTTGTTGTAGGTCGTCCGCCAGATGGACCTTGCGCCCCTGCCCGCTCAGGAAGCGCCCTGTGAGAGTCGCGCCCTCCTCACGCATGATGGTCAGGTTGGCGTCGCGACCGCCGGCCACCCCCGTCTGGATCGGCGGACACGCCAGCCGCAGGGGGTGGCCGAGCTGCTCGACGGTCTCCTCGAACATGCCCATGCGCTCGCGCCAGTACACGTTGTCGTGGCCGCGCATTCGACGGGGGATCCAGCCGCAGGTGCCGGTCGCCACCCATACCTCGCGGCCGTTCTCGCGCAGGTCCTCGGCGACCTGGATGCCGGACTGGCCCGAGCCCACGACGAGCACTCCGCCATCAGGCAGCCCCGCGGAGTTGCGGAACTGATCCGTGTTGATCTGCAGGATGTCGGGATCGAGGTCGTTGGGAGCGCGGAAACGGCGCTGGTACGCGCCTGTGGCAGCGACGACCGAGCGAGCCGCAATATCGCCTGTCGAGGTGGCGATGCGGTAGCCACCGTCATCCGACCGTTCGACTGACAGGACGTCGACGCCAGACTCCACGGGCGCCTTGATCAGCTCGGCGTAGGTCGTGAAGGCGTCGACCAGCTCTTCGCGACTCATGAAAGCGTCCGGATTCGGGCCGTCGTAGCTGTAGCCGGGCAGCCGGAACGTCCAGTTCGGCGCGTTGAGAGCAAATGAGTCCCAACGCCGATTGCGCCAGCTATCCGCGACGCCGCCGCGATCGAGGATCACATGCTCGATGCCGCGATCTGTCAGGTGGTAGCTGGTCGCGAGGCCGGCCTGCCCGGCGCCGATGACGACAACATCAACGTTTCTCATGTGGGCAATTGTCGGAGGTCGTGGGTATCAACTCGGCGACATATCGCGCCGTTCGCGCCGTAGTTAGAGCCGCTTCTCTATCTGCACGTCGGTCTCGATGTATCCGTGACGTTGATAAAGCCGGCGTGCCACCGAGTTGAAGCCGAACACATGCAGACCGATGGAGGTGATGCCTTTCGCCCGCGCCCAGAGATCGAGCGCATCGAGAGCAGCAGCGCCGAACCCCTGTCCGCGCCGCGATTCGTCTATCTCGATGTCGTAGATGAAGGCGTGGCCGGGCCGATGCGCCATGAGGGCAACCCACAGCACCCCGACCGTGGCCCCCGACGGGTCACGTATCTCCCACAGGTCGTTCCCCGGAGTTGCGAGTCCACCCGGCAGGGCGGCCCTGATTGCCTCCTCTGACTTGCGCAGTGCCTCTTCTGGTTGCCAGCCGCCGGCACGCACGTGGTCGGCCGCGTAGTCGGGAATGATGCGGCCAAGCCAAGCCTGGTAGAAGTCCTCGCCCATCGGCACGAGCTCTATCCGGGGCAGGTCGCGCTCCGTCAGGAGTCGTTGCTCTCCGGCAGCGCCGCCTGTGCGGCCTCTACTTCCTCGTCGCTGACCTCGTGACTCTGCACAGATCCGCCGAGGCCATCCATGACGTCCGCCATGAGGTCCGCCTGCGCTGCCTGCACGATCACTCCCACAGCCGCCTTGCCGCCCTGCAGCTTCGTCGCCAGTCGTGCGCGGTCATCCTCGGAGAACTTGGGGCCCTGCTGACGAAAGTGTCCCAGAGCTGCGCCGCCGGCGAGGCCCGCGATGAGCCCGATGGGAGTCAAGGCGGCCACTGCCAGCCCGATGGTCGCGCCACGCCCGCCCATCCTCTGGCCGCGCTTGATCTCTTTGAGCTTGCCGGAGTCATCGACCACCAGGATGCCAATCGAGCCGACGTGCATCTCGGAGTAGTCGGAGGCACCCGACTGCAGATTTTCGACCGCGGATTCCGCGACTTCGAGGCTCGGAAAGATGCCCAGGACGAGCTGTTTTGCCACCTAGTAGGCGGCCAGGCGCCGCACCGCATCGGCGATCCGATCCGGCGAGGGCATGAACCAGTCCTCGAGTACGTGGTTGTACGGCACGCCGGGCACGTCCGGGCCGGTGACGCGGACGATTGGGCCGTCGAGCGACTCGAACGCTTCCTCCGCGATGATCGCGGCAATCTCCGCGCCAAAGCCACCGAAGCGGTTGTCCTCGTAGACGATCACGGCCTTGCCGGTCTTTCGAACGGATCCGAGCAGCGTCTCGCCGTCGAGCGGCCGCAGGGTGCGAACGTCGACGACCTCCACTGACACGCCCTCCGACTCCAGGATCTCTGCCGCCTCCAGCGCGTAGTGCGCCATGAGGCCGTAGCCGATGACTGAGACGTCCGTCCCCTCGCGCGTCACCTTGGCCGACCCAAGCGGCACCGTGTAATCGGAATCCGGCACCTCGCCGCGCACGGAGCGATACATCTTCTTGTGCTCGAAGAAGAGCACCGGATCGTCGTCGCGGATGGCGGAGCGGAGCATGCCCCGCGCGTCATAGGGAGTCGACGGGATCGCGACCTTCAGCCCGGGAATGTGGGCGAAGAACGCCTCCACCGACTGCGAGTGGTACAGCGCACCGTGGACGCCGCCGCCGTAGGGAGCGCGCAGCGTCATGGGGCAAGCAAACGCCCCATTGGAGCGGTAGCGCATCCGGGCGGCCTCGGAAAGGATCTGGTTCATCGCCGGGAAGATGAAGTCGGCGAACTGGATCTCGGGGACGGGCCGCATTCCTGCGACCGCGGCGCCGATGGAGACGCCGACGATCATCGACTCCGACAGCGGGGTGTCCAAAACGCGGTCGCCGCCGAACTCGTCGTACAGCCCGTCCGTCGCGAGGAACACACCGCCCTTCTTGCCGACGTCCTCGCCGAGCACGACGATCGAGTCATCGCGGCGCATCTCGTCCGCAAGCGTGTTGCGGACCGACTCGATGTACGTCATGACAGCCACGGCCTAGCCCTCCCCGCCCGACTTGGCGGAGTCGCCGCCCGACTCGCCATTCGACAGGGCGCCCCACGGTCCGCCGTCGCCGATGAAGCGCTCGCCCGTCCACAACGGGTCGTCCATGCGCGCCGGCGGCTCCTGGCTGTAGACGTTGCGCTGGGCAGTGGCTGGATCAGGATCGGGCTGCGCTTCGGCCCACTCGGTCGCGTCCTCGACGACCTTGCGCGACTCGGCGACCATCTGCTCCTCGCTTGCATCGTCCAGGAAGCCGGCCGAGCGGAGCTCATCGCGGAAGCGCGGCAGCGGGTCGCGTCCCTTCTCTGCTTCCAATTCCTCTGCGGAGCGGTACTTCGTTTGCTGGTCGTCGGAGGAGTGGGCGGTCAGTCGGGTGACCTTGGCCTCGATGAGAGTCGGGCCTTCCCCGGCGCGGGCTCGATTGATGGCTTCAAGGCCAGCGCGATAGCAGCCCAGAACGTCTGCACCGTCGACGATCACGCCGGGCATGTTGTAGCCGGCACCGCGGATGGCAATGTCCTGGACGGCGGACTGGAGCGACATCGGGACCGAGATGGCGTAGCCGTTGTTCTCGACCACGTAGATCACCGGCAGCTTGTGGATGCCCGCGAAGTTGAGGCCTTCGTGGAAGTCGCCCTGGTTGGACGAGCCCTCGCCGATGTAGGTGATGACCACTTGCTCCGTCTTGCGCAGCTTGGCAGCCCAGGCGATGCCGGTAGCGTGGAGGAGCTGCGTGGCGACGGGAGAAGAGACAGACAGGATGTTGCGTGCCGCGATCCCGTAGTGGCCTGGCATCTGCCGGCCGCCGCTGGACGGGTCCACGCCGCGAGCGAACTGGGCAAGCATGATCTCGCGCGGGCTCATGCCGAAGGTGATCAACGACGCGACCGATCGGTAGTAGGGCACCATCCAGTCGTGGCCCTTGCGCAGCGGGTACGCGAGTCCGACCTGTGCGCCCTCGTGGCCCTGGCCGCTGATCACGAACGGGATCTTGCCGGCCCGGTTGAGGATCCACATCCGCTCGTCCACCGCGCGGGTGATCGCCATCAGGCGATACATCTCGAGCAGGTCTTCGCGCGTCAGCCCAAGGTCTGCACCCAGCTCACCGCCGGATGAGCCAGCGGCACCACCGGCTTCGCCCTTCGTTGGAGTCTTGGTCGCCATTCGCTCCTACCTTAGAGCCCTAAAAGTTGATCGATTTGCCGTCGACGGCGAGAGCCGCTTCGCCCAGGGCCTCTGAGAGCGTCGGATGCGGATGGACGGCGTTGCCGATCTCCCAGGCCGTGGTCTCCAGCAGCATGCCTGCTGAGGCTTCCCCGATCAACTCGGTCACCTGGCCGCCGATCATGTGCACGCCCAGCAGCTCGTCGGTCTTCTTGTCGGCGATCACCTTCACGAAGCCCTCGTGCTCGCCACGGATGAGCGCCTTACCCGAGGCGAGGAACGGGAACTTGCCGACTCGCACATCGAGGCCGTCTCGAGCGCATTCCTGCTCCGTGCGGCCGATTGACGCGATCTGCGGACGGGAATAGGTCGCCCGCGGCATCTTGTTGTAGTCGACGGTTTCGGCTTCTGCACCCGCGATCGCATGCACCGCGGCAATGCCCTCGTGCGCGGCGACGTGCGCCAGCAGCAGGCCGCCGATCACGTCCCCACACGCGTAGAGATGCGGCTCGGCAGTACGCATCCGCGCGTCCACGGTCACGAACCCCTTCTCGACCTTGGCTCGCGTCGATTCGAGACCGATCCCTTCAGTGACCGGCGCGCGCCCGGTGGCCACCAGCATCTGCTCCGCCCGCAACTCCGTGGGCTCCTCCCCCTCCGGCCCGACCATGAAGCACACGCCCTGCTCATTGACCTCGACCTTCGATGTGTCGAAGCGGGCGTTGACGATGACCTTCATGCCGCGACGCTGGAACGTCCGCAGCAGCTCATTGGAAATGTCCTCGTCTTCAAGGGGTGTCAGGCGAGGCAGGTACTCGAGCAGGGTCACCTCCACGCCGGCGTCGTGGTAGAAGCTCGCGAACTCGACGCCGACCGCGCCGCCGCCGACGACGACGATGCTCTTGGGCAGCGTGTCGTTGGTGGTCGCCTCGTCCGACGTGATGATGGTCTTCCCGTCCGGCACGAGTCCAGGCAGTGATTTCACCTTGGAGCCTGTGGCCAGGATCACGTCCGTGGCGTCGAGCGGACGTTCGCCGTCTGGCTCGCCGTTCTCGTTGAGCGTCTTGACGAGCACCTTCTTGCCGCCCTGCAGCGTGCCCAGCCCGCGTATGTGCTCGACCTTGTTCTTCTTGACCAGCGAGTCGAGGCCCTTGGTCAGCCGCGTGACGATCTGGTCACGGCGCTTGGCCGCAATTGCGTAGTCGAACGAGACATCGCCGACGTTGACGCCCAGGTCTGCCGAACCGTGCTGAACACGGTCGTAGAACTCTGCTGACTCGAGCATCGCCTTGGTCGGAATGCAGCCGACCCACAGGCACGTGCCGCCGAGCCGCGGACGGTCGTCGATGAGGGCGACCTTGAGGCCCAGCTGGCCCGCACGGAAGGCTGCTGCGTAACCGCCTGTGCCGCCGCCGACAACGATCAGATCGAACGAATTTGATGAGCCTACTGCCACGCGATCAGCCTACACTCTCGCCGCTGGAGCGGCGCCTGCGATGACCAGGCGGCCGGCAGTCGGGGTAGAGGGAAGTCGAGGAGGTGGCTAGGGTGGTTGCTTCGGTTCGGACCGTGCGCTGGCTGTGCTGGGCGCTGGTAGTCCTGGCCATCATCTCCGCTCTGTTCACGGTGTTCTTCACGTTCGGGATAGTCGTGCCGCCGCCTCCGCCTGAACTCGACGACCTGGTGGAGCAAATCGATGCGAATCGGCTCGGCGATCAGGCGATCTTCCCGTACGTCTTCATTCAGTCGCTGGCGACGATCGGCGTGTTTCTGATTGCAGCAGTCCTGGGCACTTTGTTGCGCGGCTGGACATCGGCGTCTTCGCTGCGCGACACCATGGTGCTGTTGTTCGTCGTCGGTGGCATTCTCGGCATAGTCGCGAACGTCATCAACATTGCTGTCAGCAACGCCGCGACCTTCGGCTATTGCGATTGCGGCTACAAGCCCGAAGAGCTCATCGCACAGGACAAGGCGCTCACGGTCGGCTGGGAGTTGGTCAATTGGCTGTCGCTGACGGCCGTCACACTCGTCGGGGTGGGAGTTGCCATCGCCGGCCGGCTGTTGGACGTGAGCCCGGCGTGGCGGACGCTGTCGTACGTAATCGCGGCTCTGCTACTCATCGCGGCCGCGATTCGAGCAATATCGGCGTTCGTGTTCATCTCGGCTTTCGACCCGTTCCAGGTCACGGATCTGCTCGTCGCCCTGGCCGCCGGGATCCTGGTGCCAATCTGGGCGATCCTGCTGGCACGAGGTCTGGGCAGCCGAACGACCGGTGCGTCCAACAGCGAAGCGGATTTGGCCACCGCCTGATCCAGGGCAGCCTGGAGGTCAAATAGTCCATGCCACAGCTCGTGATCGACGTCGCGTTCGTGGTGTTTGGCTATCTCGCCGGATCGCTGCCGATGGGTGTCATCGTCGCGCGACTGACCGGCGCCACCGATCCACGAACTGTCGGCAGCGGACGCACCGGTGGGACCAATGCCCTTCGGGCAATGGGCGCTCGCCGTGCCCTGGCAGTTGCAGGGCTCGACGTCCTCAAGGGATTCCTGCCGGTCGCCTTGGCCACCTACTTCGGGGCATCTGACCTGGCCGTGGCACTCACCGGTGTCGCTGCGGTCGTCGGCGCCTGGGCGTCAGTCTTCTTGCGTTTCCACGGCGGACGCGGGGTAGCAACGGGCATCGGCGCCGCTTTGTTCATCCAGCCACTCGCGGTGCTGTTGGCCGCACCAGTTTTCTTCGGTGCGATCTGGATCACGAGATACGTCTCGCTGGGCTCGCTGCTGGGCACGGCAGCTGGCGCAGCGTTCATCGGTATGTTTGTTCTGCTGGGCTGGAACCCGCCTGCCGACTTCTTTCCAGCACAGTGGGATCCGAAGCTTGGAATTCACGTGACTTGAAGTCGCGGC
>JADMIO010932579.1_pt1 | contig 86358 bp, 88 predicted proteins | sample 8958161 | NCBI WGS metagenome assembly JADMIO01 (sample SAMN16585339, study PRJNA669376) | soil metagenome | isolation source: Crop rotation soil | place: USA: Cullars Rotation, Alabama | collected 2011 | reverse complement strand
GCCGCGACTTCAAGTCACGTGAATTCCAAGCTTCGGATCCCACTGTGCTGGAAAGCCCATGGGGCTGCGCTGTACATTAGGCGACCCTCCCTTCACCGCCTGTAGCGACGGCACCTCGTGCGCGAGGAAGTTCGTGATCGACGCCGCAACGTGCATCGAGGCAGCGAAGCCCACCACTCCTTCTTTTGAGTGCGGCAGCATATCAGCAAAGAAGGCTTCCGCGAGTGTGGCCACCGCCTTCAGCTCAGTGATGCCGCCAACATGTGTAATGTCCGGCTGAAGCAATTGCGCTGCACCCGCCGTCAGCAGGTCGCGAAATTGCCACTTGGTCACCATGCGCTCACCGGTAGCAAAGGGGAACGTAGTTTTCTTAGCCATCTCCGCCATCAAAGGCAGGTTCTGGAACTGAATCGGCTCCTCATAGAACCAGGGCCGGAAAGGCTCGAGCGCCTTGATGATCTCCATCGCTGCGGGCGGCTCATGCTCGCCGTGCATCTCGATGCCCAGGTCGAAGTCGGGACCAACCAGCTCACGGATCGCCTTTACTTTTTCGACAAAGCCGTCGATGTAATACGGACTTTCAGACGAACGCGACAGCCGGCCTCGTGTGGTCGAGACGCTGGTCTTCATCGACCGGTAGCCTTCGGCGAGAACATGAGTTCGTGTTTCTTCGACGCTCTCGGCCTGTCCGTACAGCTTGATGCGATCGCGCGTGGGACCCCCTAGGAGATCATAGATCGGCACCCCGAGCGCCTTACCCTTGATGTCCCACATCGCAATATCCACCGCTCCCAACGCCGAAGTGAGAACAATGTCGCCGCGATAAAACGCATGCCGGTAGATGGCCTGCCAATGATGAGCCGGACGGCGTGCGTCCTTGCCGATAAGATAAGGTTCAATCTCCTTGATGGCAGCCATCACAGTGGGAATGCGCCCTTCAACGGTGCCCTCGCCGATCCCGGTAATCCCAGCTTGTGTGTGCATCTTGACGAAGATGCTACGCAGCGAGTGGACAGGGATGATCTCAAGTCCGGTGATCTTGATCTCATCGCGCGGGTCGGCCAAAGCGCGGACGTTGTCTACCGGCTGCGCGGCAAGGTTGCGCTCGTTGGCGAGCAGACCGCCCATGCCCATGGCGGCAGTTTTCATCCAAGTGCGGCGTGAGTGTGCCATCGAAAAATCTCCCAGTGGAATTGTCGGGAAAGGCTACCACCTGCATGGTGACAATGTCATTTTGCAATAGACTGGTTCGTGGCGAGTGGCCCTCCACAACGCTGTTATCTCGACCAGAGTGAGCTCCCCACGATGGAAGTGAGCTCCCCACGATGGAAGTGAACTCTCCACCTTCAAGAGTGGAACTCCCCACCTTGTCATTCCGAAGCGCCTCTTTTGCGCGAGGAATCTGCTTTTCTTGAGAGCGATAACGCTTTTGGGTAGGGCACGGCTTTAAGCCGTGCCGTAACCGATCCAAAGCAATCCGGCTTTAGCCGCTGAGGGGACGCTGGGATGAGTGAAATGAACAAAGTCCGCACTACTCCACCTTCACAGCCGGATACTCTTCCAAATACTCTTCCCCATTGCACCCGTAATACGTAACGGTGCGCACGTCGAAATCAACTTCGTAGCGGACGACTCCCGCCTTCCACGCTCCCATCAGAAACTCCGGAAAAGTACTTTCTCCGGCCTGATCGGTCCGCAGCGCGCGAATAAGCGCTTCCCGACCAAACATCGGGACATCGACGGTCCCCGACACCAGCGGCGCGCCTTGCATAACCACCGGACCTTCGTCCATCAGATACAAGCTCTGACACGATGGCAGGTTCCACACATTGCGCTTCACGCCCGCCCGGCGCAGAGTCTCAGCCAGATACGGGAACCCGCCCACCTTGGGACGGCCCGCCATGGCACGCTTCTGTGCAGCTTGCAGAGTTTCAATCGCTTTGCTCATAGCTTTTTATTGGGGTCACAAAATTGCAGGGGGGCTGGCCCACCTTTTGATTTTCCTGTCCCTAATTCCGGCTGTGGCTGCCCCACTCTTTCCCGGTTTTGGAAAGGGTGGGAGATACAAATGTCAACACTTGAGCTTTTGATTTTATCGTGGGCCCGATAATTCTATGGCGATGAAAACAAAAACTAATCGATGCAGGCCGCACAAAAGCCCATCCTTTGAAAACCGCAAAGGATGGGGCAGCTATTTTCTTTTTATTTTCAAAAAAACAACTGGGGACAAAGGGTGGGCCAGCCCCCAAGCAATAACTCACGGCATGAATGCCTTTCTTATAATTTTTGCGCCAACTGAATTAGATTGCCGCATGTGTCATCGAGGACAGCAGTTGTTACCGGACCCATGGCGACGGGCGGTTGTGTAAAGAGTACTCCGGCAGAGCGAAGACGTTCGTATTCAGCACAGACATCGTCAACCCCAAACGAAGTGAACGGAATACCGTCTTGAGCGAGTGCGCTCTTGAACGGTCTCACGGCCGGGTGGCTATCAGGTTCCAGCACTAGTTCAGTGCCATGTGTGTCATCTGGGGCAACGACGGTCAGCCATCTTGCGGCGCCCAGCGGGATGTCAGTTTTTTTTACGAATCCGAGTCTGTTTGTATAGAACGCCAAGGCCTTTTCCTGGTCGTCGACGAAGATGCTGCTTACGACGATTCTCATATTCGTGCTCCTTTCCGTCCGCTTTCAACCATCGCTCAACAATATGTCTGAGCGGCGCTGTGTCGAGATAGTGCAGCTTGTACTTACCCTGCCGCACTGCTGTCACCAGACCCGACGATTCCAGTACTTCCAGGTGCTGCGAGATGGCCTGTCGCGTCAGCCCGAGCTGATGCTTCATGGCCAAACGATTACACAACTCGAAAAGAGTCTGGCCGTCGCGCTCAACCAGCTCGTCCAAAATCGCACGACGCGCTGGAGTAGCGATTGCCTCGAAGACGTCGCTCACAAGGCATAATAGGCAAGTAACGACTTGCCTGTCAAGAATTGCATCTGTGTTTGTTGAGTGGGGTTGGCCCCCCCTTTTTGTGTTCTTAAACTAATTTGTTGAAATCAAAAAGCAGAGGCTGCCCCATCCTTTGCGGTTTCCAAAGAGCCTGCCCTGAGCAACGTCGAAGGGATGGGAATTTGTGCCGTGGGCAGTGAGTAGGTTTTTCCTTTCCTCGCCATGAATTTACGAAGCAAAGATGAAATCAAAAGCTCAAGAGGTTGGGAGTTCTATCTCCCACCCTTTCCAAAACCGTGTCGAGTCCCGGAACTCGACAAAACCGCAAAGGATGGGCAGCCATTTTCTTTTTTACTTTCAAAAAAACTAGGGACAAAGAGTGGGCCAGCCCCAATTCCCATACAACGAAGACCGCATTGTGTGGGTCACCCATCCTATTGGTAATATTTGCAGCATGCTCAAATTCACTCTCTTTGTCATCTTCGTTTTGCTGGCCACATCTACAGCCGCATTTGCTGAACATCGTATGATCAGCATCGGAGATCGTCGCATTTCCGTTTATTGCGATGGCGAGCGTGGGCTTTCACCGACGGTGATCCTCATTCCCGCAGGTGGGAGCACCGCCAAAGACTGGGCGACGGTCCAGCCGGCAGTATCAGGTTTCTCGCGTGTGTGCAGTTACGATCACGCTGGCCATGGCGAGAGCGACAAGGCACCTGTGGCGATACAGTCGGTCGATGAGGTCGTGGCGGACCTGCACGCATGGCTGAACGCGTCAGGCGAAAAAGCGCCATTCATCTTGGTGAGTCATTCTATTGCAGGCTTATATGCGCGTCGTTTTGTAACGCAGTTTCCGGGCGAAGTCGCAGGACTGGTGTTCGTGGACTCATCCCATGAGGAACAGGCGTGGCGGCTGCATGAACTCGACCCTCAAGGACCGGGCCTAGACGACCTGACGGCGCGTCTTGGTTACTATGTGAAACCGGGCCAGCGGCTGCAATGGCGAACGGATTTGCCGTTGATAGTGCTCGCTCGAGGGATGCCGACTCCAAGGAAGGCACGCGATGGAAGTGACTCTTCAACCAACCGAATGACCGAAGAGCAGTTCGCAGCGTGGGATCGAATTTGGAGAGAGCTTCAGGAAGATCTCGCCAAGCGCTCGACTCGCGGAGAGTTTCGCGTTGCCGAAAAGAGCGGACACTTTATCCAGCATGATCAGCCGGATCTCGTCATTGCGGCGATTCACGACGTTATTAGCCGAACTCATTCAACCGGACAGAAACCTGGGGACATCCATGATAAGTAAGCCAAGAGAGGAAGGTGGCCCATTCAAGCCTGGTGTTGGCTTGAGTGGGCCCGCAAGACTGCTGTCAGTAATAAGCAGCTTGCGGCGATGATAGCAACAAAAGACAACAAAATGACTCTGCCCGCTGTGATGAAAACGTGTCAGTCCCCATGGCATGAGGGCAATCTAGTGGATTGGATCGGCTGTGTCTGTGATGAGTGAACATAGATCAGTGACTGGCGCACTCAAGCCAAAACCGGGCTTGAATGGGCCACCCTCGAACTAATAAAGAATTGAGCTAACAGCTTCATACAGGAAAAACTGTATTGAGGAATAAACCCTATCTCCTACAATCGAAACCAACCTTATGCCCAATCAACTTTTGCCTGTCGCCAGCGAGCAACTCGGTCTAGGCGATCACGTCGCTTTCTTCTTCAAAAATAATATGGAACGACTCGCCTTCGTTATCCCGTATATGATCGACGGCCTGCGGAATAGTGAACGCTGCGTTTACATCGCCGACGAAAATACCGTCCCTGAAATTTTGGCTGAGTTTAAAAATGCTGGTATCGATATTAACGCTGCCACTGCCAACGGTTCTCTAAGCGTCGTCACCAAGCACGACACTTATCTTCGCTATGGAATTTTCGATCCGGAGAAAATGATAGCCGACCTCGACCGCGACGTGAGGCATGCGCTACAAAACGGCTTCATCGGCTTGCGCATTACTGGGGAAATGTCGTGGGCTTTGGATTTACCCTCTGCGCTGGGTCGGCTTTGCGAATACGAACACGAACTATACCGTCACTGGCCTGCCCAACTAGCAGGGTTATGCCAATATAACGAGTCACTATTTCCGCGGGATGTCATTAGCAACATGGCGAACTGTCACTACGCTGTAGTGCGCGACGGGAACGTCACACGTCGCCGCCGTAGCCAGGATGACATGGATTATGAACATCGCTAACACACGACCTCGGAAGTTTGCCGAAATCCAAGTAGAACTTCAGAATTTAACGATAAAGCTGAAAGATAACGTTCCCGCAAGAGAACGGCGCGAGTTATTGCAGCAAATGCGCGTCTTGATTCAAGAGGCCGGCGAGGCCGTCAACTTCACTGAGTAATCCACTCCGAATTATGCACGCGGACAACTCCATCCTTACTACTACCCACAAATTTCCGTTAACTTAACCCTCCAAAATCGGGCGGGTGGCCCATTCAAGCCCGATGTTGGATTGAGTGGGCCCGCAAGACTGCTATCAGTAATAAGCAACTTGCGGCGATGGTAGCAACAGAAAGTAACAAAATGACTCTGCCTGGCGGGTGGCCCACATCTCCGCCGAAACTATACCTCTCAAGACGAGAGTTCATTTTCAATCTTGGGGTGCCCCATCTTTCGCGGTTTTCGAAAGGTGGGACTTGCTCGAAGAACAAATCCATCCCTCTTCAGTTTCTGAAACTTCGTCATCCTGGAACGGCCCCACATCTCGAACACCGCGAGATGCGGGGCACCCCAAGGGATTTACTTTTAATTCCTCGATGGAGCGCCAGATGTGGGCCACCCGTCCATGATGGGGAGAAATAGTCGCTGGCCGTTGCAGCGATAATCAAGATAACAATTCCGGCCCGGCCCAGCCTGCGTAAGCAGCCCATGTGAACGTGGGGTAGACCGGTTCGTGTCAGGGCAGCGGCTTCAGCCCTGCCGATTTTTCGTGATCTAAAGAAAGGCGCCGATCAGGCGCAACTGTTACTAGCTCGACTTTGTATGTTTGCGCCTGATCGGCGCGTTTGTCTAAAGCAAAAAAAATGGCAGGGCTGAAGCCGCTGCCCTGACACGAACCCGGGCGGGTCAGCTACCTGTCCTGCGCTGGGTGCCAGATGTGGAGAATTTCAACCGCATCATCTTTAACCCGGTAAGCGATGATATGCGGCAAGCGCCACTGTAATAATTCGCGGGTGCCTTCCTCGCGTCCGTTGCGTCCACGCAACGGAAACTTCTTTAATGAGCAGGCCGAGTTACGGATTTCAATGACAGTGGGCTGGGCTAAATGAGGTTCGTGTTCTTTGAGGTATCGTATATCTTTTGCAAGTCCGCCGCGGCCGTTGGCGCCCAGCGAATACGCATCAGGAGTTGAGTATCCGCTCGATGCGCGCTTCCATCTCTTCCTCTTCGATAAACTCCCCGCGATCAGCCTGCGCGAGACCCTCTCGCACGGCGGCCCGAAACCGGGCGTCCTGCTCCAGCAGACGCAGAGCGGCATCCTTTACCAACTGCTCAGTATCCGTGCCGGCATGACTAGCCATTTCGGACAATTGCGCTTCCTGCTCGGGAGTGAATCGGACTTCCATACGTGCAAGTCTAGGATGGAGAGTTTGAGCTGTCAACGAAGCTTTGTGTAGCGGGTGGCCCATTCAAGCCCGATGTTGGCTTGAGTGGGCCAGCAAGACTGCTGTCACTAATAAGCAGCTTGCGACGATGGTAACAACAGAAAGTTACAAAATGACTCTGCCCGCTGTGATGAAAACGTGTCAATCCCCATGGCATGAGGGCAATCTAGTGGATTGGATCGGCTGTGTCTGTGATGAGTGAACATAGATCAGTGACTGGCGCACTCAAGCCAAAACCGGGCTTGAATGGGCCACCCGGCATGAGGGATTAAGTTACAGGGCTGTGGCCGCGAAGCTTCGCTGTAGCGCGGCTCTTGTCTGCTTGAAACTAAAATCCTAGTTTAGCTCTATCTTCTTTCGTGGCTTCTAACAGCCGGAAGTCCATACGACTCGCCACGTCATTTACAAGTCGCATTACTCCGATGCATTTCTGCCCTGACGAAGTAATCACAATCTTTACAAGGAATCGGTTAGAGCCTAGTTGCCAGCGCGGTGTTCGCCAGTTGTTAGCGTAGCCTTCGTTATTCCAGCCATAGCAATCTGTTTCGTTGTCAAAGCGTACAGCCACATCCAGCATCTCCTCTTCGCCCGGATACACATCCATACGGACGTCGTAGTTTCGAGATAAATCCAGAATGAATGCTTCCGGCTGTTGTGTAGTCATATCTATGATCGTCGGCGCTACAGGTTCTGGCCCTTTGACCCAGCGCACAGGCATAGACCTGTCGAAGATGTTCTGCCCATCGTTCAAATGGTGAAAAGTAATTTCTCCGCGACACTGCAACGCGGCAGAACGTTGCATCCAACGCAGTCCCCTAGGCAATGCTTTGTTGCGTAAGATTACTCGGAGATAGCGGGCACGCTGTGCTGGACGTCCCGGAGGATAAGGAACATCCAGCGGCGGGTCTTCCATGGATAGACTGAGCTTCGGTCTGCGGTAAGACTCGACAAGCATCGTCACGATGATGGTGATTAGACCACCGAGTATGATGCTGATTGCGTTGTCCATATTTTCGGCCTCGGATTCTACACTACCGGGAACAAAATAGGGCCGATTCGTAAACGCGAAACTCCAGGTTGCAGCTACAGGCGTTATGTCCTGCGGCTCGGAGCTACGTTTTATAAACACAATCCCCAGATCAGCGTCAGTTGGGTGGATTCAGCTTCCCTAGCACGACGACTATATCTAGTCCGGAGCGTTCAACTATTTCTCTGTAGTCTTTCGTCATTTTGTCCACAGGGATGAATTTGATTCTGTCATCACCTATGAATTGTGTTGGTTTCACCAAATCGCGAATCTCAACAGCTTTGGTTCTGGAACCTTCATCAAAATATAAAATGCAAGGCGGGTCTTTAAGGCCCGTATCAAGGCCGCCATTCATACATATTCCTGGGTCTATGTTTATTCCAAGCGATTGACCACCGCCATTCGGTCCTGCCACTATTAACGAAGCAGTGCCTTCCCACAGCTTAGCGCGAGTCCGAATAGCTGCGTTCGCAGCCTGCAGCGCTTCTGCTGAAAACACGGGCTTTTGGTAAATATTCTGGAATACACCAAGTAGCACCCAAGTCTCATTAGCTCCCTTTTGTTTTCGGTCAATAAAGCCCGAAAATGACGACATCACGACACGTTCCCCATACAAAGTCGGATAGCGGTTTTTTATGTCAATGACTTCCTTCTCGCGATTGGTTTCCGTTACTTGCTGCGCCAAGAAGGTTGCCTTTTGCTTTGTTGCTTCGAGGTCGGCTGTGACACTCGTAACTTTTACCCCGAGTGCTTTAACTTCGTCGCTTCGGGTCTTGACATCAGTACGAAGTTCGCCTACTTCAACATTAGTTTCCTTGATGTCTTTTTCTACCTGTCGTGTCGTGTTTAAAGCAGCCTTGACCGTCTTTTCAGTTTCCGCAGCTTCTTTCTTCGCGTTATCACTCGTCTCTTGTATCTTCTGCGCGGCGTCAGCGGCATCCTTCTTGGTCTTGTCGCCTAATGTTTGGATTTGTTGCGAGGCGTTCGCAGCAATCGTATGAATATCCCACGCTCCTTTTCCCCAAACCACGGCAACAAAAATTCCAGCCGCGACAACAGGAATACCGGCGAAATAAAGCATCAGAGTGATCCAACTTCTTACCCTCTCCATCGCACCAGCGGCAGCATCTATTTCTAATCGTTGCTGATCAAGCCGTTCGACCGTTCTGACCTGTGCTTCTACAGTGGATACTCTTCCCCGCAGGTTGTTAAATTCGTTTGCATTCACACCGCACTTACTGCAAAAGATATCGCCGTCGCGCAATTCGTTCTTGCAATTTGGACAGAGCATAGACAGGTTCTTTCAGTAGTTAGTTTGTAATTGAGAGTCCGAGGGGAGGATTATCGACGACGACGCATAATATCAAAACTCCTCTATTAATTGTGCATTTGAAGTTCGGGGAATTCGAGGGCCAAGTAACCCGTTTGTTTCCAACTCGTATACTTTTCCTTTGACTTAGACCTCCCAAATCATCCCTAATTGAACTGTAGTGACTTACCCATCTCTCATACCCGAGATCCCCCATAACTTACATGACCGCATTTCTAACAGCCGAATCTCTTTCACTCTCTAACCCCGAACTCTTCACCCTGCAAGCCTGCGCCGTAGCCTACGAGCGTCAGGGAGAAGCCACCGAAGCCGCCTTCATGGCCAAAGCTTCCAACCTCGGATTCGCCGTCGCCAAGCCCTGGGGACGCGAGCGCTACGACTTCATCCTCGACTCCGGACACAACTTCTGGCGCGTGCAGGTGAAGTCCACCCGCTGCGGACACTATCCGACCTACTGGCTCACCGTCGCTTCATCCAAGCTGCTTCCCTACACCAAGGACCAGATCGACTTCCTCGCCGCCTACATCATTCCCGAGGACGTCTGGTACGTGATCCCCGTAGAGAAAATCGCCGGACGCAAGAATCTCTACTTCAATCCGCGCCCGCGCAACCGCTCTCCCTGGGACAAATATCGCGAGGCCTGGTGCCAGATGGCCTGCCCGAACCAAGAAAACGGCCCTAGCAAAATCGTGGCCGCACGTTGTCGGGACAATCAAGATAACGAATCCGGTCCGGCCCCGCTCTGCTCAATTAAGCAGCCGATCTGAACAAAGAGACTTCGGCTCGACGCAGCGAGTAAGGCGCGCAAGTTTGCAATAACTGGCCAGCTTTCCGGGAAACTCGAGATTCGTATCGCTCGCGATTCGCGTCAGGGGGAAACTCGCGGCCATGTGATTCGTATCAGGGCAGCGCCTTCAGGCCTGCCGTAAAGGCCATCAAATGGTCCGCCTTTAGGCGCTGAGCGTCGGGAAGGGCACGAGTTCTACTCGTGCCGTAAACGTGGAAATTGATTTGCGCTTTAGCGCCTGAGGTCGTCGACGAACCAACTGATTCACGCTTCTGCCCAAGCTTCTTCTCTTTTGTAGACCGGGCCCATGAGAAAATATCGTCTCCGCATGCCTAAAAAATCCATAGGGGTCTTCGACTCGGGCTTTGGTGGACTCACCGTCCTTAAAGCTTTACTTGAAGTCATCCCCGACGCAGATTTTCACTATTTCGGCGACACCGCCCGCCTTCCCTACGGCTCAAAGTCCGTGGAGACGGTCGCGCGATACGCGGTCGAGGCGGCTCACTTTTTAGAAAACCAGGGCATCGACATGCTGGTAGTCGCATGCAACACAGCAACCGCGTTGGCACTAGATCAGATCACAAATGCATCCCATGTCCCAGTCGTTGGCGTAGTCGAGCCGGGCGCCGCCAAAGCTGCTGCCGCAACGAAAAACAAAAAGGTCGTGGTGGTGGCGACAGAAGCAACCGTCAACAGCCATGCTTACCAGAAAGCATTAGAGGCCCGGGGTGTTCATGCACAAGAGAAAGCCTGCCCCTTGCTGGTTCCCTTAATCGAAGAAGGATGGGTCAATCACCCGGTCACCGAACAAGTCGCCGGAATTTATCTGAATGAGGCTTTTGCCAATGGCTTTGAGTCGGCGGATGTTTTGGTGCTCGCCTGTACGCACTACCCTCTAGTCAAAAAAGTGCTGCGGAAAGTCGCTCCTCATCACGTCAAGATAGTTGATTCAGCAGAATCAACGGCCCATGTAGTCGCAGAAAAGCTAGGTAACACGTTGGGAACTGCTTCAGAATCGCAGCTTAGTTTTTTTGCTACTGATTCTGTGGAGAAATTCAAACGGCTGGGAAGTAAGTTTTTGGGACGTGCGATTGATAATGTGCAACACGTAGATCTAAAAGAATAATTGCTTTTGGGAAGGGCACGAGTTCCACTCGTGCCGCTAAGTCCTAAGAGTGAAGGCGCGCTTCAGCGCCTGAGGGCTGGTTCTGGTTCCCGCCGCAAAACAAAAACGGCCGCACATGGCGGCCGCTTTCGCATACTAAACTTTCGTCAGTACAACCTGAATTCCACTTCCACGCTGATCTGGACCGCCACCGGTTTCCCATCTTTCATGGCCGGTTCAAACTTCCAGGTCTTCACCGCTTCGATGGCTTTTTCATCCAAACCCAAGCCAACGCTGCGGGTGACTTTTACTTCACGCGGACGCCCGTCAGCTCCAACCACCAGCCACAATACGCAGGTTCCGGTGTACTTGGCTTTGCGGGCTTCTTCCGAGTATTCCGGATCAGGTTGATAGATCGGACGCGGAGCGCTTACACCGCCGCCAACTCGGAATACGCCGCCACCGGTGCCACCGCCCCTTCCAGGGCCGACTCCAGCACCTTCACCTGAACCAATACCCGTACCAACTCCCGAACCGATGCCGCCGCCGTAACCCACACCATTGGATGGTGGCCCTTGCACGACATGTGAGGTCACGTCACCTAAATTCGGCATGTTCGATGCCATCTGGACTTGAGGAGGCACAATCACCGTGGGTTCAGCTGTCAGTTTTGGGTGCTCATTGCGCACGATAACTGTCGGCGGAGTGATTTGCTCCATTGCAAACTTGGGTGGCTTGCCTTTCAACGCTTGCAGCTTGTCGCGATCACCGCCACCACCGCCGCCGCCGACTTGCGTTTTCGATGGTTGCAGGGGTGGTGTTTCATCCGGCGCGAGGTAAGTCACAGTTTGCTTGGGAGTTGTAATTGTCTTCACCAGACTCCTGGCAAGAATCGTTCCGCCGATGATAGCTGCCAACGCGACGACGTGTAGAACGGTTGAACCCAGTACACCGTTTTTCTTATAGTCGTAGAAGCCCCAGATATCGCGGACCGGGATCGGCTTCGACTGCAATTGCAGTGGGGGCAGTTTTTTGGGGAAAAAGAAATCGTCCAGATTCTGAAACAGGGACTTCAGCAATCCCTGATCGCTACCCTTGGGCATTAGCAAATTCAGTTCTGGCTCGGTATTGGTTCCGGGATTGTAGTTCGCAGTGGCCATTTTTGTCCGAGGCTCAACCCTTACATAGGCTTGATGTGATTGATCGAGGCCAAGTTGCCTTTCCTGAGTGCCTTCCAGACTACCTGGCTCGGCCGGGTCTTTGAGTGAATGTAATGGCGTCACGCAAAGTTAGATGCCTAATCCCCAGAAAGGTTAATCTGACCAAAATTGTACACTTATTTTTAATATTTCCAACCCCGCATTTGGCTTAGATGATCCGCGGTAATCAGTAGTGCATGGGCAACTTGAGTACCGTTCCGTATAATGAAAAAAATCAACTATTTGGGAGAAACTAGCGAGTGCCGCTCGACCTGAAGTCCACTATCAATCTGCCAAAAACTGACTTTCCCATGAAGGCCAACCTGCCCCAGAATGAGCCCAAAATTCTGGAGAAATGGGAGCAGTCCGGCATCTACGAGCAGATCCGCAAAGCCCGTAAAGGCCATCCCCTCTACATACTCCACGATGGCCCACCCTATGCTAATGGGCCGATTCATTTGGGGACCGCGCTTAACAAGTGTCTTAAGGATTTTGTGGTGAAGTCGAAAACCATGGCGGGATTTGATGCTCCCTATGTGCCGGGATGGGACTGTCATGGACTGCCGATAGAGATCAAAGTTGATAAAGAGCTGGGCGGGAAAAAACTTCAGATGAAGCCCAATGATGTGCGTCTGGAGTGCCGCAAATATGCAGAAAAGTATCTAGATTTACAACGGTCACAGTTCAAGCGCATTGGTGTCTTCGGGCGATGGGACAAGCCTTACTCGACCATGACGCCAGGGTACGAAGCTACCGTCCTTGATACCTTCTACGCGTTTTACGAGAAGGGGTTCGTCTACAAAGGGCTGCGCGCGGTCTATTGGTGTATGCACGATAAGACTGCTTTGGCTGAAGCGGAAGTTGAGTACGAAAACAAGACCAGCCCGATGATCTGGGTAAAGTATGCCCTGCTCGATTCGCCGGAGAAAATTGATCCTGCGCTAAAGGGTAAAAAAGTCTCGACAATTATTTACACAACTACACCGTGGACGATGCCTGCTTCAATGGCAGTCGCGTTCCATCCAGCGGAGGAGTACGTGGCTGTGCCGGACAGCAAGAATCCGGACGAGGTTTATATCGTTGCGGAACGGCTCGCGCAGACCGTGCAGAACGATATCAAAGACACCGTGGCACTGGATCCTTCCGCCGCAGTGGCGCACTTTCCTGGAAGCAAGTTGGAGCGGCTGAACTTTCAGCATCCCTTTTTGGATCGCAAGATTCTCGGTGTGTTGGCAGATTACGTCACCATGGATACCGGTACGGGAGTCGTCCATACTGCGCCTTCACATGGCCAGGAAGACTTTGCTACCGGCATGAAATATGGGCTGGATGCAACGAGCAACGTAGATGAGCGCGGGATATTGAGGAATGGGCTGCCCGAGTACGACGGCCTGAAGGTCTGGGATGCCAATCCTGTCATCATTGAGTTGTTGAAGAAACGTGGAGCATTGCTGGCTTCAGGAAAATTTGAGCACTCCTATCCCTGCTGTTGGCGGTGCCACAATCCCGTCATCTTCCGTGCCACCGAACAATGGTTCATCTCCATGGAAGCCAAGATGGATGGTGGCGGAACTTTGCGCAGCCGGACACTGGAAGACATAAAGAAGGTGAAGTGGGACCCCTCCTGGGGCGAAGAGCGCATGCACAACATGATCGCCGGCCGTCCGGATTGGTGTATCTCGCGCCAGCGGGTTTGGGGTGTACCGATTGCGGTGTTTCTTTGCGAGAGCTGTGGCAAGCCGCTCAATGATCGCGCGATCAATCGCAAGGTTTCGGATTTATTCAAACGCGCCGGTGCTGACTCCTGGTATACGCCGGAAGCCGATGCGCTATTGCCTGTAGGCACGAAGTGTCCGCATTGCTCTGGCACAAAATTTGAAAAGGAAATGGACATCTTCGACGTCTGGCTAGAGTCCGGCGCAAGCTACCTGGCTTTGCGGGCTGGTGAACCCGAATATCCGTGGCCTTCCAGTCTGTATTTGGAAGGCGCGGACCAGTTCCGCGGCTGGTTCCAGTCTTCCCTGCTTTGTGCGATGGGGAATGAAGGTACTCCCCCTTATGCGGGCGTGGTTACTCCCGGCTGGACTTTAGATGAAAAAGGCCAGGCGATGTCGAAGTCTCGTGGCAATGATGTTGACCCCGTGGATATCGCCAAAAAAGACGGCGGAGAAATTGTCCGTCTGTGGGTTGCATCCGTTGATTTTCGCGAGGACATGGTGGGCTCGGATGCGTTAATGAAGAGGGCGGGCGAAAATTACCGGACCATCCGCAACAACCTCTTTCGCTACGTGCTGGGCAATTTGTACGATTTTGATCCGAGTCGCGATGCAGTTGCATTTGAGAAACTGGAGGCTATTGATCAGTACATGCTGCGTGAAACTGCGGCGCTGACTGCAGATGTTTTGCGTTGGTATGAGGAATTTGCATTCCACAAGATTTATCAGCGCATCAATCATTTTTGCGTGGTTGAGCTCAGCGCTTTCTATTTCGATATCGTTAAAGACAGGCTTTATACATTTGCCCCTGCTAATCCAGCGCGGCGCGCTGCACAGACTGCCATTTGGCGGATTGGTGAGGCGTTGGTGCGCTTGTTGGCTCCGATATTGAGCTTCACGAGCGAAGAGGTTTGGCAGTATCTACCGAAAATGGATTCACGCTCAGCCAGCGTACATCTGGAGAAGTTCCCTGCCATAGATGATGTATTGGGCGGCGGAAAGCTGGAGGATGCGGCGCAGTCGGAAGACTGGAAAACTTTACGTGGAATTCGTGAACAGGTGTTGAAGTCGCTGGAGGAAGCGCGTAATCAGAAATTGATCGGCAAAGCGCTTGAAGCCAAGATCGCCCTGACCGCGCCTGATCCTGTTTATTCAGTTCTCGAACGCTATAAAGAACAACTGCGGTATTTGTTCATAGTTTCACAGGTTTCTTTACAAAAAACCGCTTCAGGCAACGGTTCCAGCGGAGTCGGCGTCCACGTAGATAAGGCCGATGGACAGAAATGTGACCGGTGCTGGAATTATTCCACGCTGGTAGGCGAAGACAAAGATTATCCGACAGTTTGTGAGCGGTGTAGCTCGGCGATTAAGGAAATTGAAGGCCGGTAGTTCCACTGCTTAACCATTTGTCATTCCGAAGCGCGGTTTTTGTGCGAGGAATCTGCTGTTCTTGGACTACGGTACAAATGCTGTAAGCAAAAAGCAGATTCCTCCTTGTCGCTCCGCTCCTCGTCGGAATGACAAAGGTTTGGGAGACAATAGATTGCTCACAGATGTTTTATGATTTGAGTAAGTTGGTATGAATTTTCATCTCATGCGCCGTTATCATCTTTTGATTGCCTTGGCCGTTTTGTGCCTTGACCGGTTGACCAAGTGGGTCGTCGGGAAAAACATTGCGTTGTACGATAGCATCCAGGTGATACCCAGTTTTTTTCGTATTACCCATGTGCAGAATACCGGCGCAGCGTTTGGACTATTTGCCGATTCGCCTTCACAGTGGAAGATCGCGGTGCTGGTTTTATTCTCCATCATCGCTTTGGCGATTGTTTCAACTCTTTTGTGGCGCAACAGCCACTCCATGAACACTACCGGCATCGGGCTGTCCTTGATTCTCGGCGGCGCGATGGGCAATCTTTGGGACCGGCTGTTGAGCGGGCGAGTGGTTGATTTTCTGCTGTTCTATATCGGTGACCATCAATGGCCAGCGTTTAATGTTGCGGACAGCGCCATCGTGGTCGGTGCGGGTCTGCTAGTTATCGAGATATTATTCAGCAAAGCTTCAGCCACCGAAAAATCTGCGTAAAAATAGGTACAAAACACGCTATTCATAGGTGAGGCGTATCCCTCTTGCAAGATTTGGGAGCTTAAACATTCTCATACTATGAAGATCAAACTAAAGATACTGGCCGGCGTACTCCTGTTGTTAGCTACGGCCGTTGCACAGGCAAAACAATCGCCTGTTCGCCCGGTTGAACGCCTCAGCAAAGTAGGTGTATTTGCCTTCGGCGGTATTGGTTTTGCCGGAATCACCTCGGAGGGAGAAAAAGATTTTCGTACGATTCTTGCCAGTTCGTCCGCTCTATCACAATTTGAACAACTCTTTGCAACTGGTAACTTGCAAGCAAAAGCTTATGCTTTAGTTGGCATTCGCAGGCTCGATCTTGCTCGCTACAATGAATTGTCTGCGCCATTACAAGAGATCCCGCAACGAGTGACAATATTTCAAGGGTGTGTTATGTCCCACGTGCCATTTTCATCTCTTCTCAAAAGCATCGGCGTTGGGAATTACGACGCCAAGAAATAGCCAACTACCGCCTTTCCGGCAGGAACAGCAATACACTTGAGTAATAAATAAAAATCGGCGAACTTGCAGAAAATTGATCCGCACATTCGCCAATTATTTTTCAGAAATAAATCAGGCTACTTTTTGTTTTGCCATCTGTGCGTAAAATGCCTGGGCCCGTTTTTCCATTTCACCCGGCGCAACGTCTTCCTTGTGAGTGGCGACGCTCCAAACATGTCCATAAGGGTCAATAAGGCTGCCGTAGCGGTCTCCCCAGAACATGTCGGCTACTGGCATTTGTGTCTTGCCGCCGGCATCGATAGCTTTTCCATACGTTTTGTCTACGTCATCCACATAGAGCATCACTCCACTGGTGCATCCGCCTAAGGTTTGCGGCGACTTGGTTGGCATTTGGGGAGATTCATCGGCGATAAAAACGTGGGAATCGCCAATCTTTATTTCTGCATGCGCAATTTTTCCGTCCGGCATCGCCATACGCATGACTTCCTGCGCGTTGAATGCTTTTTTATAGAAATCAATCGCCTGTGTAGCATTGCGAACCACCAGGTACGGAGTTGCGGTGTGATAACCCTCAGGAATGGTTTTGGTTGGCATGAAAATTTCTCCTTCGGTAATAAATTTGAACGGAGCGGCGAACCAACGCAGGGGTTTATTGTAATCCTGGGAGGATTGTGCAAAATAAAAGAGTTGTAAAAAAGTGAAATATTTATGGTGTGCCGTAGAGTTGTTTGTACACGCTCTCGTTCCTCAGGATGGCTTGAACGTACTCGCGAGTTTCGGTGAACGGAATGGACTCTACAAATTCTTGCGGGTCACGGTATTTGCCGTAGCTCTTCCAGGTTTCAACACGGTCTACGCCAGCGTTGTACGCTGCCAGTGCATATTCAAACCCGCCGAACTTGTCCACCATGGCGCGGAAATAACGCGTGCCGAGGCGCAGGTTCATATCTGGAGTGAATAATTCCTGTGGAGTAAAGTGCTTGATCTTTTCCTGTTTGGCTACGCCTTTACCTACCTTCGGCAACAGCTGCATCAGACCGACAGCATTTTTATTCGAGACTGCATTGGGATTGAACTCTGATTCCTGGCGAATTAATGACGCTACCAAATATGGATCCAGTGCATTGTTAGAAGAATATTTCTTCAGGTCGGTCCAATAGGGCCGGGGAAATAATCCTTCCCAATACGGCCGTGGCAAGGCTGGCAGATCGACTGCAAAATAGGTAGGCACAGCGCGCTTGAGAGTGCGCAAGGCCATGTCAGGCCGTCCTGCTTCTTGATACAGGCGGGTAATTTCAGCAGTGAGCCAATTCCCTTTTTCTTCCGAGGACGCAGCCTGAAGTTCTTTAAGAGCCAAGTCTAACAAAGCGCCATTGGCCAGCAATTCTGCTTTCTGCACACGTAGATTGTCAGTCGGGATTTCATCCAGGGTAACTTTTGCTACGCCGCTAATGGGCGGAACGCGGTCGAGCAAAGTTATCTTCGCCGCCTCACCGCTCGTCTTTAACTGCTTCAACTTTTGGCGCGCCAGCTCGCCGTAATAGTAATTGCGGAAACGATCAAACACTTTCTGGTAATAAGCTAGCGCGGTAGAAATATCACTTTCTTCCTCCGCCAAACGTCCACGCCAATACAACGCAGCTGGGACTTGTGAAGAAGTTGGATATAAAGCGATCTGCTGTTCAAATTCGCGCTTTGCTTCAGCGTCACGCCCCATCCGCAGGCTCAGCCATGCGACTTTCCAATGTGCATACGATCCCAGATTTCCATTCGGGAAACGGGTGGCCAGTTCACGGTACGAATCGATCGCGCGATCATAATCTGGCTTTAACAGGAACATATTTCCTGTAAGCAATAACGCCTGTTCCAATGAAGTACTCTGAGAAGAAGCGGTGCGTACCTGATCGGTGTACTTGACGACCCCGGCCTCATCATTGAGCGAACGAGCAATTGTCGCCAAGTTGTAGTAACGTTCAGCATCCTGATCTGGCGTCAGGTTGGTAAGTGTGTCCAGAACGCGCTTGGCATCGCGATCACGCCCTGCGTTGTTGAGCGCAACCCCGTACGCAAGTTGGATGCCCGGCCGATCAATTTCACTGGCAGTAATCAGTAAAGCCTGATATTCGGTAGCAGCATCTGAATACTGTCTGCCTCTAAAGAGCAGATCAGCGCGGATCTTGCGCTCCCCGACTGTAGGCGGGTTTACTTTCACTCCAGATGCTTCCAGTTTTTTCAACTCTGCGTCGGCCTGAGCAGCCTCACTGCTCACCGGCATGGTGAGATACAAATTGCGCAGCGCAATGACAGCTTTATCGTTTTGGTTGTTCGTGGCATACGCACGCCCTAACATCAACTCGACGTCAGCACGAATTGGCAAACGATATTTTTCAAGAATAGCTATTCCTTCACCGGGCCTGCCATCAGAGAGCACCGCATTCGCATATTGCACGTGAGCATCGCGAAGCATTATGGAGTCTGGATATTTTTTATCAAAGTCTCCAAGAATGGTGATTGCTTCAGCTTTGCGTCCACTTTGCAAGTAGGCGGAAGACAAATAATAGTCAACGTAGTCGCCAAGATCTCCGGCCAGCGGTTTGGCACGATTCAACGCATCGATTGCTTTGGGCCAGTCGTTATCCTGCGAACGGGCATATCCCAACACGAGCCATGCTAAAGCGCCTGCGTCTTCTTTCGTGTGTTTACGCGCGTATGCCTCTACCCCGGCGTAAGCGGCTGCCGTGCGGTCCTGCAACAACTGCCGTGCCATCGGCCGCAAGTCGGATGAGGCAACGAATGCCTGATGTATGCGGCGGACTCGCGGAGAACTTCTTCTACGCTTGGCAGCAGTTGTGGTTGTTTTGCGCTGGGCTGTTGGTTTTTTTACTTGGGTCTTTGGCTTTGTGGTGGTTTGCGACGGAGAAAATCCTGCCAGCAAAAACACAAACAGAAAAATACGAAGCGACTTCTGGAGTAGACCGACCACGGCTTATCTATTATCGCCGAAAATTGGCACCCATGATAGAAACATCGTCTTCGGCGAGGCTGCGGACGACCTCATTATTGAAGTAATCAGCACTGGCGGCGGATGTGTTGCCGTAACGCTTTTGGTACGTCCCCCGGCTTTTTTCGATGTCTTCCTTCAGCCGGTCGTAGAGATCTTTATTCTTGCGTCCCTCAGATACCTTCACCTGGTTGTAGAGTTTGATTTCATCCACTAACAGACGGGCAAAGCGCTGAGCTTTGCGGTGCAGGTCAGCGTCTTCGGGAGACAAGCCGGCAAAGGGATCGGTCGCGGGAGCAGAGGCTGCCCCAGCGGAGGAATCTGCCATGACTGGAGCGGCTGCCGCTGCTACCGGGACAGGCGCTGCATGACGTGGCGCATGCGCGGCAAAGGGATCGTTAAATGCTGGCGTAGACGGCGCAGGTGCTGCGGCCGGAGCTGGTTCTGACTGCTCGGAAGCGCCCGCCTCAGCTGAATCCTTTTGCGAAACTTTGCGCAGCGAAGCTACCTCTAGCCATGCGCTGGTGCTCAACACCAAAACTTCAAGGGCGGCGTTGTCGAGTAAGCCCTGATCGCCTCCATCGGCGTAAACCAAAGCCGCAATCTTGTCTTTCAAAAGTAGAGGCAGAACGATCACTTGATCGTTCGAGGGTTTGCCCAGGGCAGAAACAAAGGCATCGCCCATGTCGCTGGAATTTCCAGTAATCACCGCACGCGATTGTAAAGCGCGGGCAGCAGCGCCATTGTGCGTGTCCAGTTGTATGTCTTTTATGCCATCGTTATTGGAAAATCCACGCCCCTGCCAACCAGTGGCGGCGCCACCTTTGACGACAAACAATGCGGAGCGTCCGCTGTAGTTGGCCATGCTGTCCAGCAACGCGCGTAGAATTTCGCGCTGCGAAGTGCCGAGTTGGATCGCGGTAACGGCAGCGAGCAAATCAGTGGCGCTGCCTCCGGCGGAAGCTTCGCTTGCTCCACCGAGGTGCGGCTGGATTTCTTCCAACACTTTGTGGACAAGCTCCTGCCGCGCCGCTGCCATATGGCTTTCGAGCACCTGCGCGACTGCTTTTTCGACGATCTTCTCTATCTTCGCTGCCATTTTGATTGCGTCACACGCTGACCGCTGGAACGCAGACTTCACGCTCACTTGATGGGGGTTAAGTTGTGATTATATGGCACTTGGAGCTGGTTGGAACCAGGTCACCGGTAACTTTGGTCACGTGTTCCCAAACGATGGGGCTATAGGGATTTGGTGGTTGATCTCGATCAGAAAATCGCGATTTTGCCCAAAACAAAACGCCCCAGACTCGATTTGAGCCTTGGGACGTTGTCGAGTAGCCCTCCCCCGAAGTCCACTCACAGGCAGATTAGCGTACCGGTCGAAATGCGTGAATAGCTCTAATGGGCTATGGAGATCGCCACTAAGTCACCTCTGGCAATAACTCATTTATTGTCAAGAAAATGCCAGTTTCCATGACCTTACAAATGGATACAAAGCTCCTTTGTACTTGCGGGGTGGACAAGACCTATTTCGCCAACACTCGAGCATTGGTGGTATCGGGATTATCTGCGCCAAGAGTATTTTGCAAATGCTCGGCGGCGGAGACAAACGCAGACCTCGCTTCGTTATGTTTTCCTTGTGAATCGAGTGCACGCCCAAGGCACAAATATGCCCGGCCAACGTTGCTCGAAAAAACTCCTGGGGTTGTAGCAGCTGCTAAAAGATTCAGCGCGTGTTGCGCATCGTCGGCGGCAGGACCAGGCTGTCCAGCCGCCAGCTCGACCGTAGATCGGCGCATTAGTGCAATGGGAAGAAAATCACTTCCTGCTTTCCCTGCCTTGCTCGCGGTTTCCACAATCGCGACTCCACGATCCGCTAACCGCAGCGCGGTTGGAAAATCACCTTTCCCTGAAGCAAGCAACGCCTGGACGGAAGCCATGGCTCCCAACCAATAATGGCCCTCAGGAAAGATTTTGAGGGCCCTCGGTTCCAACTCCGCCAGCTTACTCGTTGCACGCTTGTAATCGTGTTGCTCGATGTAGATCAGGGCGCTTGTATTTAACGCGTGATAGATGGCGTCTTGATCATCGGTCCGCAATCCTTTGGCATAGGCGCGTTCGGAATAATCGGCAGCTTCGTTGAGACGATTCAACTGACGAAGCGTGTTGGCGTAATTGTTCAGGAGCACCGGAGAGACTGCCTCTTCGGTCGGTCCGACGCGGCTGATGTCGATCGCGCGGCGGAAGAGCTTTTCGGCTTCAAGATTTCTTCCCAGTCTGTCGAGCGCCAATGCCCAATCATTGAAGAGCGCAACTCCAAGCGCTGTATTATTGCGCCCTAACGCCGACATAATCGTGGAGGCTTGTTTGAAGGTCGTATCGGCCAACTGATTCTGTCCAGCTACTCGGTAGGCCTCAGCCGATTCCAACAGCGGTTGCAACTCGAGAGAAGCAGAATCAAACGGAGATCGCTTCACCAGTTCCATCACTCTCTGCATCCGTGCTATCCCTTCCTGAGAGTCGCCGCGCTCCTGGGCCACCTCGCTGCCGCGGCGCAGGCAGAACACTCGATCCGTGTCGTATTGCGAAGCTGACGGCAATTCAGCCATGCCCTCCTGAAATAAAGATTCTGCGCGTGGCAAGTCGCCGTCCCGCGCCAAAGCCCCCGCGAGTGAACACGAGGCCTCTGCCCGTGCTGAAATGTCATGTAGTTTTCGCGAGAGCGTATGTGCCTCTTCGAGGATACGTCGCGCTTTCGCGGGTTCGTCCTGCGTGGAGTATTGATCTCCGATGAGAACCATAAGCTCGACGCGTAAAGGATCATCGTCGCGGCTCTGAGTTGCGAGCAAGGTTTCGGCACGTCCGAGCAGTTCATTCACAGTGAATGGCTTTCCTGACGGTGCTGCGTCCGACAACAAGAATTGATTGAAATCGATCGTGCTTTGGGCCCGAGCCAGCTGCCGAAACGCGAAGTCTCTTTGTGCACGAGCCGTGCGAGCTTGCATCAACGTGCCGACAACGCCAGAAGCTGTGCCTACGATAGCGAGTGTTGTCAGCACCACGACGGTGCGGTTCCGGCGAATGAATTTGGACGCTCGATAACGAAATGAGTCGGGTCGAGCGCTGATCGATTCATCCTTCAGGTGGCGTCGCAGGTCGTCGGCCATCGCAGTTACAGAGGAATAGCGCTCTGCGGGTTCTTTCTTCAGCGCCTTGGCAACAATAGTGTCGAGGTCTCCACGCAGCAAACGCCTCAACTTTTGCGCACTGATACCACGCCGGCTGGCGTTAACAATGATCTCGGGACGAGGATCGCCGGAAACCACGATATCCGAAGGCCGCGGCGGATCTTTTTCTACAATCGCCTTCACCAGATCCGATGTCGTAGTTGTTCCAAATCCCGTAGGATGCTGCCCCGTCAGGAGCACATATAGCAACACTCCCAAGGCATAGATGTCAGTAGCAGTGGTAATGGGCCCGCCGCGCAACTGTTCGGGAGCAGCACATTCCGGGGTCATTGCACGCACACCTTCGCCGGTAAGTTGAGTGGCTGCGGGGTGGGTTTCATCATCCAGCAGCTTGGCTATACCAAAGTCGAGCAGTTTTACCTGGCCGTCATTACGTACCAACACGTTCGAAGGTTTCAGGTCGCGGTGCACGATCAGGTTGGCATGCGCATGGGCTAATGCTCCGCAAACGTCAAGGAACAGCCGGATTCGCGACTCAATATTCAGCTTATGTTGATCGCAGTAGCGATCGATGTAATCGCCCTCAACATGCTCGAGAACCAGATAGGGTTGACCCGTTTGCGTTACACCAGCATCGATCAGTTCCGCAATATGAGGATGAACCAAAAGCGCAAGGATTCGGCCTTCGCGCTTGAAGCGCTCCTCGCCGCTCTTTCCCATAAGCGAGACGTTGAGGAATTTCACGGCTACCCGGCGTTCAAACCGTCCGTCAGTCCGCTCGGCCAGCCAAACACTGCCCATGCCGCCCTGGCCAATCTGCGAAACCAACGTGTATACGCCAACAGTTTGCCCCGCTAGCCCCGATCTTTCAGGTAATGCGAGCGGACGATCTTCAAGAAAGCCTTCGTCTGAAAGCTCACGGTGGTCCTTCAAGAGCGATACCAGTTGGTCGGCAATTGCCGGCTTCTTGGTACGCAGAGATGCCACCCACGCCGCGCGTTCTGTTTCAGGTAGCGCGAGCGCTTCATCCAAGTATGGGCTGAGAACCAGCCATTGATCAGAAGTTATCGACATCGATTCCTTACAGAGGCAAATTGGGGCGGATGCTGTGGTGGAGATAAATTCGTGCCTTCTCCCATTTTCTTTGCACCGTACGCTCCGACTGTTTCTGGAGAGTCGCGATTTCAGTGAAAGAAAATCCGCAGAAAAATTTCAAGTCCACAAGTGTCGCCAGATCGGGTTCGACCTTTGCCAATTGATCCAAGGCATCGCTGATCGCCGAGAGTTCCTTTGGGTCCGCGGGATTCTCGACATCATGGTTGTCGAGCGATGTAAGCTCGAACTCACCACCGCGTTTAACTGCGTGGCGGTTTCGCGCGTGATCGATGATAAGCCCGCGCATGACGCGCGCGGCATATCCCATGAAGCGCGCCTGATCGGGAAAAGAAGCCCCATCGCGTCCTGAAATATCCAAGTACGCTTCGTGCAAAAGTGTCGTGACACTCAGACTTGGCGGAGCTCCCCGCCGCGCCAGCTCACGCTTTGCCATCCGATGAAGCTCGGAGTACAAGGCGGTAAACAGCGCGTCAGTGGCTGCACTGTCGCCACTTTCAGCTTTGATAATCAGTGAGGAAATTGGCGAAGCCACAAGGATACCTTTCCCCTGAGAACCGCCTTGTACCGACTGGTGCCAAAATTATATCCTGTATGTGCCCACGAGCTGTCTGACTCAGACGGGGGAAAATGTGGAATCGGCGACCGCCCCTCACGGAGCTGGGCGACTACGCGCCCCACTCCAGCCAAACCCGACTTCGACGGGTATTCCGACGAGCATCCTTTTACCATTTGACAGATTTCAACGGTGAATTTATCGTGACGCGTTGAAGTAAACGTTTACTTTTGATCTTTGGATTGATTGATTTCGAAAATTATCTATGCGGGTCAAATACATATCCTTTTAAGAGAGCAATTTAATGGCTAAATCTTCAAACTCCAGTCGTCTCACCCGCCGCGAGGCGTTGGTTCTTTCCGCTACCGCAGGCATAAGTCTTGCCGCAGGCAAGTCTGCGTTTGCTTCCGATAGCGTCAAGACTGCGGCTCATCAGGGCCCGGGTAACTGCTCTACTCCCCGCTCGGCAATTGCCAAGACGCAGTACGGCAAAGTGCGCGGATACCTCGACGGTGGCGTTTTTACTTTCAAGGGAGTTCCCTACGGCCAGACTACAGCCGGAGAAAACCGATGGCTTCCGGCCAAGCCACCCACGCCTTGGAATGACGAACTCCCGGCGCTGGCGTATGGCGCGAACTGTCCACAAAACCTGCACACGTGGACCAACGCTGAAATGACCTTTCTATTCGATTGGGCCGACGGCTGGCTGAGCGAGGACATGTTGAAGTTGAACATCTGGACTCCGAGCCTGACCGGCAAGCGCCCGGTGATGTTTTACATGCACGGCGGAGGATTTAGCTTTGGTTCTTCTTACGAACTGGCGTCACATGAAGGCGCGCAGATGGCGCGGCATCACGATGTCGTGCAGGTCTCGGTCAATCACCGCCTCAACATACTTGGGTTTTTCGATGTCTCGGAAATCGGCGGCACTGCCTACGAAGACTCTGCCAACGTTGGCATGACTGATCTCGTCGCGGCATTGCGCTGGGTCCGCGACAACATTGAGAATTTCGGCGGAGATCCTGATCGCGTGATGATTTACGGCCAATCCGGCGGCGGGTCGAAGGTGACGACACTAATGGGGATGCCGTCCGCGGTGGACCTTTTCCATCGCGCTTCCGCGCAATCGGGCGGTGGTGGCAACATTCCCAGCAAGGAGCAGCAAACTGAACTTGCGCGACAAGTGATGAAAGATCTCGGACTCGCACCGAACGACATTGCATCGCTACAAAAGATGGATTGGGCCAAGCTCTTCGCCGCTGGCAATGCAGCGGCTGCCAAGATTAATCCAGCCGGGCCGCCGATGATGGGACCGGGAACTCCCGGCAAACCGCGCGTGGGTTGGTCCCCGTGCGTTGATGACAAGTTAATTCATATGCGCTCGTTCTTCGATGCCGCTCCTGAAATTTCTAAAAATGTGCCGATGCTGGTCGGATCAGTCACGGAAGAAGGCAATCGCATGTCTTCCCGTCCAACCGAAGACGAATGGCGCGCAAGCCTGACCAAAACTTACGGTGATGAGAAAGCTACGGCGATCATCGCTGCGCTGAAAAAGGCTTATCCGCAAAAGAAAATTCAGACTTTGTCGTACATATGCAGTGGCAATCCTGGATTGAACGGGCTTTCTATGCGCAATAACGTAGTGAAGATGGCGAGGTTGAAGCATGAACTCAAGGCTGCTCCAGCCTACGCATACTACTTCACCTGGCAAACCCCGCAACTCGACGGGTTGCCGGGCGCCTGGCACACTGCCGAACTTCAATTCTGCTTTGACAATACCAAGCGCTGCGAACAAGGAACTGGCAATACTCCGGAGGCGCAAGCTTTGGCGAAAAAGATGGCTTCGTCCTGGGCGGCATTCGCGGCAACCGGGAATCCTAGTGTGGCGGGACTCAGGTGGGAGGCGAGTGATCCTGAAACCAATCGGACGATGATCTGGGATAACGGGTGTCGGATGGTGAACGATCCCGATGGAGAGGCTCGCAAAATTATTGCGAGCTGATTACTACCAACGAACCAATCCCTGCCGCGCGATGATTCGTTTTTGACAAAAAATTTACACAAAGTGCGCTGTTTGTACGAATCAAACTCGCAAGTTACGAATCCATAGATCAAACACTGAAGTATCCATGTGATCGCCGGGAGTTGTTCCTGGCATTGTTTTCGCGTCCCTATTTCACAACAAAGGAATGTCATGTCTGTAAGTAAAATTGCAAGCTCTATCCTCGCATTTGTTGTTGCCATACTATTCACGGGCTGTGGCGGATATGGCACCACCTCCAATCCTGCCGCGCCACGCTTTGCCTTCGTTGCCAATTCGCTCTCGAACACCATTTCCACTTTTACCGTTGATCCCCAGACAGGCCAGTTGAGTCCGAAAAGCACTGTGCCAACTGGCGGTATGAACGCTCGCTCGATTGCTGTGGAACCCTCCGGCCGTTTTCTGTACGTCAGCAATGTCGATTCGAACAACATCTCCGCATTCGCCATCGACGCCAACACCGGCAGCCTAAGCATGATAGGTGTACCCATTCCCGCGAGCAGCGGCCCAAGGTTAGTCGTGGTCGGACAAGCGGGAAAAATTCTTTACTCCGTGAACCAGCAGGCCAACAACATCACTGGATTCTCCATCAGTCCGGACACCGGTGCTCTTACTCCACTAACCGGCACAGTGCCGACGGACACCACACCAGTAGCGCTTAGTTTCCATCCGTCCGGCCAGTTCGCCTATGTCGTCAACTTCGTTTCTGGCGACATAACGATTTACCGCGTAACCAGCTCCGGAGCGCTTGGGTTGCTCGGCGCACAGCCAGCAGGTGCAAATCCGGCTTCATTCAGCATCCACCCATCAGGAAAATTTGCTTACGTCGCAAACCTGGCAGACGATCACGTCACAACCTTCTCAATCGATCAGACAACCGGCGGATTGACTCCGATTCCTCAATCGTCTCCCACCGGCGATGGGCCCATCTCTGTCACGCTGGACTCCCAAGGCCGCTTCGCCTATGTCACCAATGCCATCGGTGGTAGTTTGACCATTTTCACCATCGATGCAGCAACCGGCGTGTTGACGCCAGGTCCTACAGTTCCAGCAGGCACGGCTCCCGGTGTGCTGACCTTGGATTCTTCTCGCCGCTTTGCTTACGTTGCCAACTTCGGCTCCGACAACGTAACGCTCTTTAATGTTGATTCAACAACCGGGGTTTTGACTCCAGCGGGCACGCCCGTGAGTGTGGGAACAGGACCGGTATCCGTGGTCCTCAGCCGATGACAGATGCTCTATGCTTGACGATTCGCCGGTAGCCCCATTCAAGCCGAATACTGGTTTGAATGGGTTCTCCCAAGATTTGAAATAGCCTTTCCTTTCCAGAGTTACAATACCAACCGCTGATGTGGCCACCCGCCTATAAAAACTTCTGAAGCTTTTTTCGATCGCGATAACGGTTGTAATAAGGAGGAGAGACGCGAATGCCCAGGATTTCCAGAAGAGACTTTTGCAAAATCACAGCAACGAGTGCTGTAGCAGCGGGATTTGTCGCCGCTGGCGTTGGCGAACTTCGCGCTAATCCGTTGGGGTTGCCGCTCGGATGTCAGACCTGGCCTGTCCGCAAAATGATCGAGAAAGACTTCCCCGGAACGATCAGGCAGCTTGCCCAGGCGGGATTTCAGAGCATTGAGCTTTGCTCGCCGGTCGGCTACGCCGATTCGGGCTTCGGCGGACTCGCAAAATACAAGCCGGTTGAGTTGAAAACCATCCTCGGCGATGCGGGAGTCACGTGCGTAAGTTCTCACTTCGGCATGGACGAGCTCAGAAAGAATCAAGAAGACCGGATTGCCTGGAGCAAAGATATGGGACTCACGCAGATGATCGTGCCCAGCCTCGACGGTCCGAAAAATCCGACGCTGGATGATGTAAAACGTATAGCCGACGAATACAACAAGATGGGCGAACAAGTAGCCAAAGCAGGGATTCAGCAGGCCCTTCATAACGAAGAATTTGAGATGACGACGGTCAACGGCAAGCGGACTTATGACGTTTTGTTCGAGCTTCTCGATCCAAATCTGGTCAAGTTTCAGTTCCAGGTTTCTAATATCAGCCGCGGTTACGATGCGGCGGAGTACTTCACGAAATATCCTGGACGCTTTATTTCAATGCACGTGCAGGGCTGGTCGGCAAAGACCAAGAAGATCATGCCGGTCGGACAGGACACGTTGGACTGGAAGAAAATCTTCAGTACCGCGAAAACTGGCGGCATCAAGAATTATTTCGTTGAAATGGATTTGGAAATGATGAAAGCGAGCGTGCCTTACCTTCGTGATTTGCGAGTTTGACAACGTTCGCGATTCATCTGAATCGAGGATCGGCGAAACGATGGTAGTCGCGGCAGGCAAAGAGGATTGGCCCACCCTCCAAAAATAGGGCTGGCTTTTGCCGCTTAATCAAAATGGGGGAACGTCCCGTCTGTCACCGCGTTTTTGCGCAATGGGCCAAGCATTGGGAGAACGAATTCCCTGCGGGAAATTAAACTCCTACTTCCCTGCTTCCGAAAACCTGGGGACGAAAAGCCCCCCTTGGCTTGGACGGGGACATTATTTACTTTTACTACGGTTCGTGGTCAGTGATGATCTTTGCCATCGTTCTTCATATAGCCATCTAAGAAAGTAATCACAGTTTTCCATGTGGGCATGAATGGAGCTGGATTGGTAACCGCGCATCCAGCCGACGAAGTTGAACGGACAGTTGCTGCTTCGCGCATCTCGTCATTGGTGAGAAAACCATTCCAATTTCCATGACCGGCTTTTGGCAGGCTGATAAAAACTGCATCGCGGCATGCCTTGTTGAGCGCCATGTAGAGCGATTCACCCTGGTTATGCGGCACCAATGCGTCCGAATCGCCGTGCAGGATCATGATCGGTGGCGTTTTTTCTCCAATGTATGTCATGGGATTTGCGGAGCGGACTTTGTCTGGACAGGTTTGAATCGCGCAACCGATCAAACGCGACTCCGGCGATGATTCGCCGTCATGGCAAAAAGCCATAAACGTGGTTGATTTAGGATCGCACTTTCGCAACGCCCAGGCGTCCATCGTCAGGAAATTGGTCGGTGGATAAAATGCAACTGCCGCTTGCACGTTGCTGCTGGCTCCAGTTACTCCGACCGAACCTTCCATCTCAGGCGAATTACTAGTGACCGCAGCCATCGCGGCAGTCCAGCCGCCAGAGCTATCGCCCATTACGGCGATGTGGTCGGCATCCAAACCATATTCCCCCGCGTTGACCCGCAGCCAGCGGATCGCTGCCTTGATATCGTGAAGCTGTCCCGGAAATTTCACTTGAAAGCTTGACCGGATGGAAACACCAGCCACTGCATAACCCGCTGGGTTCAATTGAATGGCGAGAATTCCTGCCGAATCTTTGCCGTTATTCGCCAGCCACGCCGAGCCTCCTGTCCAGATCACCACCGGGAAAGGACGGGAATTTCCGCTGGGGATGTATAGATCCAGCATGTGGCCCTTGCTGCCAGCCGGGTCCGCCGGCGCATATTCAAGGTTCGTATAAGAAGGCGCCAGATGCGGCGGCGGTCCTGGAGGATTTTGTGCGATTAAACGAAGCGCACTCATTGCGAGAAGCACAACCAGCAATGCAAAAACTTGTTTTTGGTTTTTCAAAGGGATCCTCAAAAAGTTTCGTCACCTTATACGACAACAGCAACATGTGCAAGCGACTTTCAGGGAAACCTGGGGCCGACGGGACGTACCCTGATTTAAGCGGTCACTAAACCGGGGAACGTTCCGTCTGTCCCCAGGTTTACTTGTCCCCCGGTTTACATCTTTTGAAAATCGCAAAGGATGGGGCAGCCACTTTAATTTTTAGATTCAGAAAAATCGATTCAAAAGGATAAGGGTGGACCAGTCCCCAGCATGATTAAGCCCAGCCTCATCCAACCCACTCAAGCCAAAACCAGGCTTGAATGGGCCACCACCCGAATCACACATTGCAGAAGTGTGGGCGGCACCTATTCGGGTTTGCCGGTCCCAACCAGACGAGGATCCCATCCTGCCCTTTCCGCACCAGCTTGATACGTTGACTCGAAAAACGAGAGCAGATCGCCGTCAGGGTTTTTCGATTTGCGCAAATCATCGTAGTCAAAGATGAATTCACCCATGGACGGATCCCATCGCGAACTGACCGGGCTCACCTTTGCGTGTTCGATTTCTTTCGGCTGCGGATAGGTAAAGGAATAGAACGCAGGTTTTGGATAAGCGGCACTTCCCGACCACCAACCGACCTCGATCAATTCTTCGTTCATGGCGTTACGCCGAATATAGTCGGCTCCCGCACCGGCTGAAGCTGGCTTGCCGTTGTAGCGCACTTCGCGGATGTCAAACGTTCCCCACATCAGACCAATGGGTTGCGTTTTGCCCTTAAAGCGCCCGTGGAAAACCTGCATCACGCGTTGGGTGCTCAGCAGGATTCGCCACCACGCGTCAACCTGCTTAGGGTCGTAGGTGCGAGGCAACGTGTCCTGGTCAAACGGGATGGGATTGGGCACTTCCTGAGGCTTTAAGTTGATAGGGGAATTGATATTGGCTTTGCCCAGCATGGCAAAGAGTTTCTCGACGAACTCGGCAACAGACATGGATGCCAAGTCGTAATGACCGGAAAACCCCCAACTGGTTTCGCACCTTACCTGGTGCGAGATCAAATCCACTGCGATTTCATATGCGCCGCCAGAATAGTGAATGGGCCCGGTTGTTAATCCTCGACTGCTGAGCCATAAAGGAACCTCAGCCCACTGCGGTTCAAACGGTTCTTTGAGCTTTAATTTGCCTACTGCCTGTAAACCCATATGAAGAAGGTGTTGGGTCGGCGCAAAGTCTGGATACGAAAGCGCGGGCCACGGCTCATGCAGAAATGTAGCGTTCAGACCGTTCATAGAAGTAGTGTAGACCTTTTAGATCGATGGAAGTTTTAATGCAGGCTAGCCCACCCTTTGTCCCCCGGTTGTTTTTTCGAAAGTAAAAAAGAAAATGGCTGCCCCATCCTTTGCTGTTTTCAAAGGATGGGGTTCTGTGCGGCTTGTATCAAACAGGTTTCAGTTTTCCTCACCCCTATTCACTTGGCATAGATAAAATGCAAACTAGATGTTGAGTCCAGTTTCTCCCACCCTTTCCAAAACCAGGAAAGGGATGGGGCAGCCACAGTTGATTTGAGGTTGGAAAAACCAAAGGTGGGCCAGCCCCCTCTGATATATTGTCGAGCCTGAGAATTGAGAGCGGATGAATAAGATCTCACTCAAAGGTGTGTTGATCGGAGGTATCGTCGATGTTGTCTCCTCGTCTCTTGGGGATACCTTTCGCAATTTACGCGTGTCCAAAATTGATTTGGCACACACTCCCAAGGACCAACTAAGCTCAGCGATCGTGTCAGTAAGTCGAGGAACGCCTTGGCTCTACAGCGCGCAATTGCTAGTAGGTCTTTCCTGCTCCATCTTTGCTGGCTATGTCGCGGCATGGCTGGCTAAACATGATGAAAAGCTGAACGGAGCGTTTTCTTCGTATCTTTGTGTATCACTCGGGATCTACTCGATAGCAGCAGGAAAAGACTCTCATACACATTGGGTGCAATTGCTGATCTTAATTAGCTCGCCAATCTGTGGCTTCATCGGCGGCTATTTACGAGCCCGCAACAGAAGCGCTCCTGTTGTGGTTCGATGATGAGGATGTCAGCTTTCCTAAATGCCCCACTCAAGCCAAAACCGGGCTTGAATGGGCCACCCTCGAAGCCTCCCCTCCCTTCCCCCTAACCCATTGGCGCTAAACCGGCTTTACAAAGTAGAATAAAGTTTCCCTGTCATCCGTCTAAGCTCTAATAGGGACCAAATTTTTGCATCGAGTGGAAGATGACGACCATCCAACCCAAAGTAGAAGAGCCGGTTAGCGATGAGCTGAAGCTGGTTCGGGCTGCCAAAGACGGGGACGTCAGTGCGTTCGAGCAGCTGGTAAAACGTTATGACCGGAATGTGTTTCGCATTGCGAACCACATTACCCATAGCCGCGAGGACGCTGAGGACGTAGTCCAGGAAGCGTTTCTGAAGGCTTATAGCAACCTGGAAAAGTTCCAGGAGCAGTCGAAGTTTTATACCTGGCTGGTCCGCATTGCGGTGAACGAAGCTTTAATGAAGCTTCGCAAGCGGCGGCCGGAGCGGTTTGTATCGCTGGATGAAGATGTAAAGACGGAAGATGATTCCCTGCCGCGCGAAGTCGCGGACTGGAGTCCGAATCCGGAACAGCTTTACAACCAGGAAGAATTGCGGGATATTCTATCCCGCACAATTCAGGGCTTGCCACCGACGTTTCGGACGGTGTTTGTCCTGCGAGATGTAGAAGGTTTGTCGACGGAAGAAACTGCGGAAGCGCTGGAATTGAGCGTGCCCGCGGTGAAGTCGCGGCTGTTACGGGCGCGGTTGCAGTTACGAGAAAGGCTCAACCGGTATTTTCAGAGAAAGTCAGGTGCGAATGTAGATGGGAATGGAAATGATCATCATGGAGACGTCAACCCGTGAAATGCTCTGAGTTTCTTAACGAACTTACCAATTACCTGGACGGCGTCATTGACGACCGCACAAAAACAGAGCTGGAAGATCACCTTTCCTGGTGCCACAACTGCTATGTAGTATGTGACACCACCAAGAAGACCATCGAGATCTACCGCGATTCCGAGCTATACGCCCTACCCGACGACCTCCGAACACGACTTGAATCCGCAATTATCTCCAAGTGCCAGAACCACAAGAAAGCTGGTCCTCAGAAAGCGTAAGGTTCTTCACCTTCCAAAAACAGTAAGTGTCTTGTTTATCTGCACTTCCATTTGCATAAAACTTGCAAACAAACTACATCGAAACCTTTAAGGGTTTTATTGAATCTAAATTCAGTAAGTAGGCCTGTAATGTTTGACAGGTATTGACCACTATCAAAACGGATAGGTTTGACCAGGTTAGTTTGGCCCAGGTGAACAAGTCAGAAGGTTTCGCTGTGGAGGTGAAACAATGTTCGGAAAGTTAATTGAATCAGTGTTCGGTTGCCGGCATAGCCGCTATAGTTTCCCAATCACTGTGCGCCATAGTTCGATCAAGACGGAAGTGCCCGCGGCTGCACATACGGGAACGTATGTAGCTTGCCTTGATTGCGGCAAAGAGCTGCCGTATGACTGGCGCCAGATGAAGGTGGTTACCCACTTCTCGGAAGAAGCGCCGGTGCACGCGCTCGCAACCCGCGAAGCTGCGTAAGTACGAAGTGATTTGAGTTTCCGTCTCCTGAAATAGTTCTGTGCTAAAAAGCCGTGGCTTTGGCCACGGCTTTTTGTTTTGTTGGTGTGTGAAACTAGTCTGGACGGCGCTTTAACGTCGGACGATCATCTCCGTTGTCGCCCTTGTCCCCATCCTTGCCATTCCCTTTGTCCGTATTTGTCGTGCGGCGCAGGCTCGGCTTTTTGCTGTCCTTGTCATCGGTCATCTTGCGGCGATTTTCCAACGCAGCTAAACGAGCTTTCACTTCGTCGAATTCCGATGTTGTTACCAGGTACTGCGCTTTGGCAGGAAGAATCGTGGCAATTTCTTTCTGCGACGCTTCTATCCGATCCGGCGTCTGTGGATGGTCCGAAAAGGTCTTTGCCAGGCTACCCGGCTTCCGCTTTTGCTGCGCCTGGAGTTTTTCAAAAAAACTAATGAAAGCGCTCGGGTCGTAGCCAGCCTTGTACATATATTGCAGGCCAAGGTAATCGGCCTCAGCTTCGAAGCCTCTTGAAAATTTGAGGAAAGCTACGGGCAAACCGAAGCCTGCTGCGGCACGGACCGCGTACCCTACGCCACCACCCATGAAAATCAATGGCAATGTGCCGATATTGGCATACTGCGCACGGGTCATCTGACGTGTGCCATGCCTTGCCGCCACATGAGCAATTTCGTGGGCCATCACGCCGGCCAATTCCGCTTCCTCGTCTGCTGCCAAAATCAATCCGCTGTATACATAAAAGAATCCACCCGGTAGCGCGAACGCGTTGATCTCATCGGAATCGATCACTTTAATCGTGAATGGGACCTGCGCGTCGGAATTGCGCACGAGGTTCTGTCCAATGCGATTCACATACTCTGAGATGACAGGATCAGTAATGATCTTCGATCCGCTTTCCACCTGCATTGCATAGGCCTTGCCCATGCGAATTTCGCTCTCGGTCGAATACCAGTTCCCCAGGCCACGGCCGCCGATTTTGCGGTTACCGATTGCGTCTACATCGTCTTTGCCGCCATCGTGTTTAACCTTGGCTGGATCAGCCGGCTGCACCATGGCGTCAGGCGGCTTGGAGGCAGTATCGTCACTTGCCTTGTCTTTGTCGTCCTTATCCTTGTCGTCCTGATCGCTTTTATCTGACGGCTGAGTTGTGCTATCCGGCGCGGTCGTTGTTGGCGTGTCGGATGGTTTTGAGCTTCCCGAATCCTGCGCGAAAGTCGCGGGGGCCGCACAAAGTGCAAACATTACAAGCGACAGTAAGAAGGGACGAAACTTCATAGAAATCTCCTGTTCCCGGGCGGGAACGTACTTGCTTAGGGCGATTATACGCCTATCCACTAATCCCCTTCTGGGTTGGACGCCGGGCTAAGTGCTAATGGTTGTGTGGGGATAGAGTTTATTGGCCAACAATGTCGAACTCGATCCGGACAGCATCTTTGACTTTGACCCCGCCGCCGGCGATGGAAATTGGCGTCATTCCGAAGTCCTTCTGCTTAACCTCGGCCACGCCCTGATAACGCCCATTCACCTTCTGTACCCGGAATGCAACTGGGTGGGTCTGTCCGTGTAGAGTCAGATCTCCCGTGACCTGCCACATTCCCTGTCCGACAGGCTGAACTTGTGTCGATTTGAAGTGGATTTCCTTGTATTGAGCAATATCGAGGACCTCGGGGCCCAGCATTCGAGTTTGGATCTTTTGCTTCTCGCTGTCCGAACTTTCTTTGTCCAAAACCTTCAGATTGCTGGCGGTGATTGCAATATCAACTGACTGGTTCTCTTCGCTGAAAGAACCGCCATCAATAGGCGCGCTGATCTCGTGGTCGTGGGCGAACGCGGAGAAGAAGCCGGATTTATAGACACGCACTGTCAGCGTTGACTTTTGTGTATCGATGGAAGCCGGAGCCGCAAACGAGAGACTGGAAATACACAGGAGGAAAATTGCTGAATAGCGCGCTAGCTGGACTTTCATTCTTACAATCCTTCCAACTTCTTACTTGGTTTGAACCCAGCTAAAACAAATTTGTTTCTCGCTGAATTAAGAAGCCGGAAGGATATCAGTTCTTAGTTCTCTGTTCCCGGTTCTCAGTCGTAGTACTCGAGACCCAGATGAGTGATTAGCTCTTCACCCTTCAAATGCCGCAGGGTGTTCTTCAGCTTCATCAGCTGAATAAACAGGTCATGTTCGGGATAGAGTCCCGGTACAGTCATGGGAGCCTTGAAGTAGAAGCTCAGCCATTCCTGAATGCCGATTCCCTTCAATTCCGAGCAACGTTGCGCCAAGTCGAGGAACAGCACCAAGTCCAGAACGATGGGAGCTGCAAGGATCGAGTCGCGGCACAAGAAGTCGACTTTGATCTGCATCGGATAGCCGAGCCATCCGAAGATGTCGATGTTGTCCCATCCTTCTTTGTTATCGCCGCGTGGCGGATAGTAGTTGATTCGCACTTTGTGAAACATGTTGCCGTAGAGTTCGGGGTAAAGCTGCGGCTGGAGGATGTGTTCGAGTGCGCCGAGTTTGGATTCTTCTTTGGTCTTGAAAGAACCCGGATCATCTAACACTTCCCCATCGCGGTTACCTAGGATGTTGGTTGAATACCATCCGCTTAAGCCCAATAATCGAGCTTTGAACGCCGGCGCCAGGACCGTCTTCATCATGGTCTGGCCGGTCTTGAAATCTTTGCCGCAGATTGGTGTTGCCTGATCGCGGGAAAGGTCCAGCATCGCTGGGATATCGACCGTCAGGTTGGGTGCACCATTGGCAAACGGCACTTCCTCTTTTAAGGACGCGTAGGCGTAAATCATCGACGGCGCAATCGACTCGTCATTCTTCAGCAGCGCCTTCTCAAATGCCTTGATGCTCTGATGAGCTGCGGTCGGCTGAATGAAAGTTTCCGTCGATCCGCACCAGATGGTGATCAACCGCGATGCACCGCTTGATTTGCGGAAGTCGCGGATGTCCTGGCGCAGCTTCTCCGCCAGCTCCATCTTGTTCTTGCCCTTTTTAACGTTGGGTCCCTCAATCTTCTTAACGTAGTTGTGATCGAAGACCGCCTTCTGCGGTTTGATCGATTGCAGACGCGACTTTACTTTGTCGAGAAGATCTTTTTCCAACACGCCGGCCTTTGAGGCGGCTGAGTACATGTCGTCTTCGAAGATGTCCCAGCCAGTGAAAACTAAGTCATCAAGGCTGGCGAGGGGCATGAATTCTTTGATCTTGGGAGAGCGGCCGTCGGTGCGCTTGCCGAGGCGAATGGTGCCCATCTGTGTGAGCGACCCGATGGGAGCGGCGATGCCTTTGCGAACCGCTTCCACTCCGGCCACAAACGTTGTGGCCACTGCGCCCATGCCGGGCATCATTACGCCAAGTTTTCCCTTGGCGGGTTGAATCGTACTGTCGTGCGACTGCTTTGCTGCCTTAGCCTTTTTGGCCATGAGTGGCTGCTTCCTTGTGTGAATCTGGGATGTAGGGCAAACAGATATGTTCTCTTACTTTGCAAGAGAATTGCAAATCACTGGAACCGAACAGGATAATGCTTGCACTGTTCGGAGAAAAACGAGGTGTGAAATGCGTATGAGGAGATTCAATGATAATGAGCTTCTTTGCAGCCTTTGCGATTCCTTGGTGTGCTTTGCGTTTTAAGATTTTTAATTTCTAGCTAGAACAAATCTTAAAACGCAAAGAGCGCAAAGAAAACTTAAAATAGACTTTCGGATTTTTTACTAATCTCACGCCTCTGTGATAAAAATTAAACCCGATTTTGCAGTTTTGCGGGACGCTAAGTCCTTTGCTTCCCGTAAGGACATCCGTCTCGTTAGCTGAAACGTAGTTCAAAAGAGGAAGAACAAACGCTTGTTCTTAATGGTCGAGCTGAAAGGGACCGACACAGACTTCGCGCTGGTGTCGGGCGTGCGCTCCGGGGATGAGAGTGCCATGGCTCGCCTCTACGACAAATATTCGTCCGTCGTATATTCGGTGGCTTTGCGTGTACTGGGAGATACCGGCGTTGCCGAAGATGTGCTGCAGGAAGTGTTCATGCAGTTGTGGCGCAATCCGGGAGTGTTCGACTCCAGCCGCGGCAATCTGGCAGCGTGGCTTTCGGTGATAGCGCGCAATCGTGCGATCGACAACCTGCGCAAGCGGCGTCCGGAAACTGATATTGAAGATGTGATCGTTTCAGTTGTGCCTGATTTAGCCAGTGATGCAGAACGGTCCCGCGCCATGCAGAAAGTTCGCGGGACCCTGGGCTTAATGCCGGAGAGCCAGCGCAGCGCGCTTGAGATGGCCTATTTCGAAGGACTCACTCACAGCGAGATCGCCGCCAAAACCGGCGAGCCACTGGGCACGATCAAGACGCGCATTCGCACAGCACTGCTGGCACTACGCAAGGCATTTGAAGCATGAGCGCACACGAACAATTCGCAGAGGATCTGGCTCTCTATGCACTGGGCATATTGAAGGGCAATGATCTTGTCGACCTGGAGAAACATTTGGCCGACTGCCCTGCCTGCCGCAATGAATTAGCAGCGTTGCGCGGAGATATGGCGCTTATGGCTTTATCGGCGGGTGGGCCGATTCCGCCAAAAAGATCGGAACAGCGATTGATGGACGCCATCCACCGGGAACCTCGAGCCATAAAAGCGCGCAAAGCCGGCCGTTCGTGGTGGGGTGCGCTTGGCTGGGTCACGGCAATGGTTATGGCCGCGGCTGCGTTCTGGTTCTGGCGTCAGAGTGACAGCATGGCTTTACGCATTGCCAAGGTACAGAACGAACTTAACTCCAAGACGATTGAGTTGCAGAAAGCAAATGAGATCGTAGCAACACTCACAACACCTGACGCACAGATCGTAAATGTCGCCGCGCCGAATACTCAGCCGCAACCGCAAGGCAAGGCGATCTATGTTCGTGATCGATCGAGCCTGGTTTTCATCGCCAGCAATCTGCCAACTCCGCCTCCGCAAAAAGCCTACGAGTTGTGGTTGATTCCGACGCAAGGAGCGCCTATTCCCGCTGGCGTGTTCAAGCCTAATGCGCACGGCAATGCGACGGTGGTAAATCCTCCGCTGCCGCCGAACGTACAAGCTAAGGCCTTTGCGATTACGGTAGAACCGGAAGCTGGATCAATTACTCCAACCATGCCAATTCTGCTGGTTGGTCAGGGAGAATAAAATCCCCAAATTATGCAGGAGTAGTCAGCGGCACCCCTTTTTCAGCAAACAACAACGCCAACAATTTGGCCGGTTTGGTGCTGCTCGCATTCGCGGAAACAGCGTGGATCTCCCCCGGATGTTCAAAGAACATTTGTCCGGGTGTATAAGTTTGCTCAGGAGTATCGCCAACTTTGGATCGAATCTCTCCTTCCAGAACGTAGGCCACAGTAATTCCGGGATGGCGATGGGAGGCCGATTTCTCTCCTGGGCCGTAAGTAACTTCAACTACAGTCAAAGCCCAATCCTTTAATGACACATCAGGCAGATCGTGCTTGAAGACAGCTTTACTGCCGCCGCCGCTGCTCGACGTCTGCGCCTGCAAGATACCAGCAAAAAACAATCCCGCACTTCCCACCAAAGTTCTACGAGTGATCATTTTGCATACCTCGACCATAACTTGTAACACGGCTTGGAATATTTATTGACGCGGGAAACGACAACACTGGAAAAAATTAAAGCCCCACCAAAGCGGGGCTTTCGTTAAAAATCCTGTTAGTGCGAACAATCTTGTTACGGCGCTTTGTCAATTACCTTTACATCAACCAACTCGCCTACGATCCTTGTCTGGTGGTCTGGCAAAAACTTGTCCGTGGTCGTGTCATATACGACAAGATTCCCCCCCTGAATGGCATAGAGGACATTGCGTCCAGGAATAGCTGCCAGACCGGTAACATTTCCATTTAAAAGCCCGATGGAAACTTTGGAGGTCGACGGGTCGAAAAATGCCAAACAGCCACGGATCTCCGAGGATGTGTTGATTTGCGTACAGTCATGCGAGCCTACCGCGATCTGCCCGTCGGTCGTAACTTCCATTTTGTCGTGATAGCCGTCGGGAATTTCCACGGACTTTGTGGGCTGTACTCCCGTCAGGTCGATGGACGTCAGCGTGCCGCACGAGGTGGCTGCGGTCCCAGAAGTGCATGCTGTTCCTGGAGCTGTACCGGCGATATATAAGACGTTGCCTATACCAATCGCGGTTGTGGCGCCGGCGGGCACAGGGATCGGCGCCGACGGGACTACAGGTTGAACGCTAACATCCAGAGGAACCGCCGCAGCATCATTCGTGCCACCGCATTCCTTTCCGCACTGAAGAATTACTGGTTTAAATGAATTCAATGTCAGGCCAATACCAGCAGGATGATCGAAACCACAAATGGGCGAACTGCGAGGATCACTGCTTGAGCCAATTTTCGTTTCGTCGATTACGATGACCGCACCGGACTCGGGTGAGCACGCGCCTCCCGAATTATCAGTGAGAGCTATGATGATATTGGCGGCTGGAATCTCGCGAATAAAGCGAACATGAGGTATCGGTATGGTGGCGCTGATCGCACCTGCGCTTATACTCACTTGAACGACCGCGCCAGGTATCCCGCTGGCCGTGGGAGCATTGGGGACTGCCGCGTAGACAAACTGGGTGTTGTTGGCCAGGAAAAAACTTTCTGTCGAATCCGGAATCGTCACAGTGGAACCAGATGATTGCTCCGTGGCGTTATTTACGATTCCAAACATGTGGCCGCCAGGGCTGTAAGCCAGAGTTACCGTTTTGTTGGAAGCCACATCCAGTGTGCTTAAGTCCGGCAACTCAGAAAGGCCGATTGGATTAAAAGAAAGCAGATCGGTATTGGCGTCCATAATCTCCAGAGCGGGAACGTGTACACCCACAGTGACAGGATGGAGCGAATTTGATATCACGGCGCGGAACTTAACTTTGCTGGGATTCGGTCCAGAATAGCTTCCTCCACAAGACAACCAAGCCACACTTAGAGCCAGAAGGCACAAACTACGAACTATTTTTCTCAAACCTGGGACTCCGAAAGGGATGCAGGATAAAGATTTAGATGCAAGAAACGGGGATTATACCAGAGGTATTCTTACTAACTGGGATCGAGGGCAGCTGCCAAGGCATCCAATACGTTCCATGCCGTGCAGGCACATTAAACATCCTGTATTCTCATAAAGATGCCCGGAAACTTCCTTGAGCAGCTGAAAAAGACACCCATCCTGTGCGACGGCGCTACGGGCACCTTGCTCTACGCGAAAGGGGTTTTTATCAACCGTTGTTATGACGAGTTGAACCTGTCGCAGCCGGAACTGATCCGGCAACTTCACCATGATTATCTCCATGCTGGCGCTCAGATTATTGAAACTAATACTTTCGGGGCAAATCGTTTTCGTTTGGAACGGCACGGGTTAGCAGATCGGGTACGAGACATCAATTTAGCTGGAGCAAAACTGGCTCGCGAAGAAGCCAAGAACTTTGATGTATGGGTCGGGGGATCGGTCGGGCCGCTGGGGGTGCGGATTGAGCCCTTAGGAAAGATCGCTCTCCAAGAAGCACGGGATACTTTCCGTGAACAGATCGCAGCATTGGCGGAAGGCGGAGCAGACCTCATTCTTCTGGAAACTTTCGGGTATCTGGAGGAGATACACCAGGCGCTGCAGGCGGCGCGCGAGGTGAACTCGAACCTGCCGGTTGTGGCCCAGGTCACGATTGACGAAGACGGCAATACGTTGGACGGCTCAACACCAGAGATTTTTGTTCCGCGATTGGCCGAGTGGGGTGCTGACGTTATTGGCTGCAATTGCAGTGTCGGCCCGGTGGCCATGCTGGATGCTATGGAACGCGTGCGGGCACTTACGACTGTACCGATCGTGGCCCAACCCAACGCCGGTATTCCCCGCTCAGTAGAAGGACGGAATATTTATCTGTGCTCGCCGGAATACATGGCCAGCTACGCGCGGAAGTTTGTGGCTGCGGGCGTGAATCTGGTTGGCGGATGCTGTGGAACTACTCCTGAACATATCAAGGAGATGAAGTCTGCCCTGCGTGTAGGTGGAGCACGCGCTAAGACGGCCGACGCTGGGGTGAAGAAATCAGATGTCACGGTGGCGACGCCTTCGGTTGCTCTTGAGAAGCGATCATGTTTAGGAAAAAAGTTGGCGTCTGGCGAGTTCGCCACAATGGTCGAGATTGTTCCTCCCAAGGGAACAGACATCCGAAAAGAGATCGACGGCGGGCGGTTTGTAAAGTCCGTCGGCATTGATGCGGTCAATATCCCCGATAGTCCGCGAGCATCGGCACGCATGAGCAATCAAGCGCTTTGCTTGCTGATGCAACAGCAAGTGGGGATTGAGACTGTCCTGCATTACACGTGTCGCGACCGGAATGTGCTGGGAATTCAATCCGATCTGCTCGGGGCTTCGGCGCTGGGGATTCACAATTTGATCTGCATTACGGGTGATCCGCCGAAGATGGGCAATTACCCGGATGCCACAGCTGTATTTGATGTGGATGCGATTGGGTTAGTGAATATCGTTCGCAATTTGAATTGCGGGCTGGATATTGGCGGCAACCCTGTAGGCGCTGGGACTTCGTTTGTGATCGGTGTTGGCGCAAATCCCGGCGTGCCGAATATCGATGAGGAGATCCGGCGTTTTGAATTCAAGGTCGAGGCCGGCGCTGAGTATGCGGTTACGCAGCCTGTATTTGATTTGAAATTGCTGGAGAATTTTTTACGACGAATTGAGCATTGTCGTATTCCGGTGCTCGCAGGAATTTGGCCACTGGTCAGCGCCCGCAATGCGGAATTCATGAAAAATGAGCTGCGGGTTTCCGTCCCGGATTCGATTTTGGAACGGATGGTAAAAGCCAAGAGCCCAGAGGCTGCGCGTGAAGAGGGTGTGCAGATTGCGCGAGAGATGCTGCTGGCGGTGAAAGGCTCTGTCCAAGGTGCACAGATTAGCGCGCCTCAGGGACGCTATTCATCAGCGGCGGATGTGCTGGAAGTATTGGGAACTGGCGGCGCATTGCATCCCTGCACGAGTTAGCCGCGAAGCGGTTTTGTTTATTTAAGTCTCAATAAAGCTTCGTGAAGTTTTTGAGCAATTTTCCTGTCATCATCCAAATCCTGCGAAACATCAACCACTTCATTGGCTGATTCGGTCAGCATCAGGTTGTAGGGCGTAGAGTCTGTATCTCCACCTTTGCGGAAGTCTGTGCGGTAAACAACGATCGGCTTTTTCTTGTAAGCATATCCGCACTCCCAGCAGGTGCCGGAGTCAGGATCGGGACCGTCCATATTGGCGAGAACTACATCGGATGAATCCAGCCCTTCGACGTCAGTCAGGAAAATATCCTTCGCTTTGCGGCTGCGGGGCTCATGCTCCTGTGGCAGCCAGATTTCATAGCCTTGCGCTACTAACAGGTCTCGCAACCGACGGTTAAAGGCCCGCTCTGCTGATGTGAACAATGGCCCGGCTAAATAGATTTTCATGACAAAAACTCGGGCAGAGTATATCTGATTCCAAGTACTGTAAAATGACACGAACGGAGCTTCCCATTGCCTAAGTTTGAAGATTGCATTCAGCGGTTGGAAAAAATTGTGCAGGAACTAGAAAAGGGAGACGTGCCTCTCGAAAAGTCTCTGACACTTTTTGAGGAAGGCATGCAGCTCTCCACTACCTGCCGCAAGGAACTTGAAGAGGCTGAGGGGAAGGTTGAGATTCTGCTCAAGCAGAACGGGAAAGTTCAAGCTGAGCCCTTCGAGCCCGTAGCTGAGAAGTCTCGCAAGTGATCTATTCCGCGAACTAACCGAATTCCAGTCACACTTGCTTGCTATACTCGTCCGTCATGCTCAAAGAAACACTAGAACTGGGCCGCGGCCTGGTGGATCGGGCGCTGGAGCGATTGCTGCCTCGGGAGACGCAGTACCCTGTGTCGATTCATCAGGCGATGAGGCACAGCATGTTCGCCGGAGGCAAACGGATACGGCCGATTTTGTGTATGGAAGCAGGGCGGATGGTGGGCGGCTCCCTGCCGGTCGGGATCGAAGAACTTGGCGCAACTTTGGAGATGCTACATACCTATTCTCTGATTCATGACGATCTCCCAGCTTTAGATAATGACGATCTGCGGCGTGGGCGGCCTACTTGTCACGTGGTGTATGGCGAGGCGATTGCGATTCTCGCAGGGGATGCGTTTCAGACCCAGGCTTATGAAATCATGTCGCGGCTGAAGTGTCCGGCTGAGGCTCGGGTGCGCATTATTGAAGAGATTGCGCGCGGAACCGGGACCATCGACGGAATGATCGGTGGACAGGTTGCCGATCTGGAAGCTGAGCGCACCAAGCCGGACGCGGCTCAGTTGGAATATATACATCGCGCAAAGACGGCAGCGTTGATTACGGCCAGCGTAGTAAGTGGCGGATTATACGCTGGGGCGGATGATCATCAGGTTTCGCAGTTGCGCGCGTTTGGGCAGTCGATTGGGTTAGCGTTTCAGATTGTGGATGATGTGTTGGATGTTACACAGACCTCCGAGCAACTAGGTAAGACTGCAGGAAAAGATACTGCTTCGGAGAAGGCCACTTATCCGGCATTGTTTGGCATTGATGAGTCAATCAAAAAAGCAGATGAATTAGTGAAGAATGCCTTTGTGGCACTCAACAGTTTTGGTGAACGGGCAGAGCCGTTGAAGGAACTGGCGAGATTTTTGGTGGAACGAAAGAAGTGATTTTGTTGTTATACCCCGCCATTAGTCCGGTTGTGAATCAATGATAAGAACTCGTTCCGCGTCTCCAATTCCTGGCGGAAACTCCCCAACATTGACGACGTAACTGCGGCAGAATGCTGCTTCTCGACTCCGCGCATCATCATGCAGAGGTGGCGGGCTTCGATCACTACGCCCACGCCTTGCGGATGTATCGCGTTCTGAATGGTTTCGGCAATCTGCGTGGTCAAACGTTCCTGGATTTGCAGGCGACGCGAGAAAATTTCCACTAAACGCGGAATTTTACTTAGGCCGATTACTTTTCCATTTGGAATATAAGCAACGTGAACCTTGCCGAAGAATGGGAGCATATGGTGTTCGCAGAGGCTGAACATCTCGATATCTTTCACGATTACCATTTCGTCGTAGGTCACCGTGAACAGGGCCTTCTGCAACATCTTTTCCGGATCTTCTTTGTAACCCTTCATCAGGAACTCATAAGCGCGATGCACCCGGCCTGGAGTGTCGGCGAGACCTTCGCGAGTTGGGTCTTCGCCAAGACGGACGATCATTTCCCGGACTAAGTCTTCGAAATTCGCACTAGTGACGGTCGGAGTTTCGACGGCTGGTGTCATTGAGTACTCCCCTTCAACTGGTTTGTTCCTCTACCTACTTGATCGCTGAAATCAGATTTAGTTACGGCAACCGCGGTTTTCTTTGCGTCCTTTGCGGTTTAAGCTTTGATGCTTTAGAACAAAATCTTAAAACGCAAAGATCGCGAAGAAAATCCGCAAAGGACACGGAGAAAATCAAACTCTTAATTCCGTGCCGCCGGCGTATTCGAACGAATTCATCATGGTTTCTTCAATTCGCACTCTTTCTAGATGTGCAAAACGGAAGCCCCGCTGCATTATTTCGTAGATCACCACGCTTAAACTTTCGGTGGTTGGGACTAAATCTTTGAATTCTGGCAGTGTATTAAGGTTTTGAATATCAAAGCGTTCCAGGATTTCTTTCTCCACGAACCCATCTAAATCCACCAGATTACAGACCATGCCCGTGGCTTCATCCACCGGGCCGCTTACTGTTACTTCCAGCATGTAGTTGTGGCCGTGGCCATGCGGGTTGTTGCACTTGCCATAGGTTGCGCGGTTCTCTTCGTCTGAGAGCTGCGGGCTGTGCAGGCGGTGTGAAGCGGAGAACATGTAACGGCGCGTCAGGTGGGCCTTCATGCTTCTCCGTAGAAATCGACAAAGAGGTTGGGGTTTTCGTAAACGCGCACGCGGTGCAACTTAGCTGCCTGTAGTTTTGTGGCTAGACGCTGCCAGATGGTGATGGCCAGGTTTTCCGTGGTTGGAATTTTGGTCAGGAATTCCGGGACTTCTTTGTTCAGGAAACGATGATCTAGCGCGTCCATTACTTCGCGGTTCATAGTGTCTTTGAGTTGCTTGAGGTCTACGACGAAGCCGGTTTTCGGGTCGACATTTCCCTTCACTGTGACTTCGAGCGTGTAGTTGTGGCCGTGTCCGTTGGGGTTGTTGCATTTGCCGAAGATGCGCTGGTTCTCTTCCGCGGTGAACGCCGGGTTGTGATAGTAGTGCGACGCAGCGAATTCGGCTTTGCGAGTTAAATAGACCATTCTTTCCTCAGATTCAGATGTGGTGCGGGGCCGCCTCGTTGCACTCGGCTTGGACAGACGAGGCGCCTGTCCCTATCTCCTTATTGACGCTGCCCGGATAGGTTCTTCCCTTCCATTCAACTTTACCTTGCTTATAAGAGAGTCGTGAGCGCAGTAAAAGATACGCGAACATGGGTAAACCAAAAATCGCTACAGCGTTCGACTTAAATGGAAAATGTGCTTTCCTGATCCGCCCCAAAAATAGATCGAATAACACTACGCACAATATGGATGCTGCAATCGCGGCGCGTGACCTGTGTTCAACGATTTCGAATATGGCTGCCGCGAAGCTGCTGATGATTAACAGGAACTCAAGTAACCGGAGACTTGCCAGCCGAGTGGGAGACGGAAACAGAATTGCTAGATTTTTGGTCCAGCCTTCGCGGAGTTGAGCGAAGGTCCGATACATGCGAGTACGCACGGCATCGCCGCCGAAGCGAAAAAATATTTTGCGGCCCGTGGCTTTCACTTCGCGTGCTAACGCAACGTCTTCCAACAAATTAGTGGCGACACTAGCGTGCCCGCCTACGATGTCATAGGCTTCGCGGGTGATCAGCAGGTATTGTCCATTGGCAGCGGCTGAGGAGGACTTCGGATCGCTTACCTCGGATGGCTTATAAGTCGAGGCCAGTTCCGCGAAGATCACCGGCATGACTGCATTTTCCCAGAATCCGCGGACTTCCTGTTCCGGCGAGTAGGACAACATGGAGACTTTTTTCTTTTTCGCTTCTGCCACGCTGCCGGCGAGCGAACCGGGTAGATGCACGGTATCGGCGTCGGTGAACAGCAGCCACTCGCCGTGCGCGGCTTTGGCTCCTGCTGACACGGCGTTGTTTTTGCCTGTCCATCCATCAGGCAGTGGCCCCGGCTGAATAACTTTGACTCCGAATGATTCGGCAATTTCGCGGGTACGATCGGTGGATCCGTCATCGATGACGATGACTTCTTTGTTTACGCCAGTCTGTGCAACCACGGACCCAAGGCATGCGCTCAGGGACGTTTCTTCATTGCGCGCAGGGATGATAACTGAGACTAAAGGCTTGTCCGAGGCTGGATTAGCGGCTGGCATGACTCCAATTTAGTTATTATAGCTATGTGCGACGCGCATCATTGTTACTGCTTTGCCTGGCGCTGGCCGGTTGTTATGGCGGGTCGAGGCCTCCACGAATTGGTTCTGCCGCGCCGGATTTTACCGTGCAAGACTCGGAGCGCAAGGTCACGCTCAGCGAACTACGCGGGAAAGTTGTGGTGCTGAATTTCTGGGCCAGCTGGTGCCAGCCTTGTATTGAAGAGACGCCATCGCTAGTTGATATGCAGCGCAAGTTGCGAGATAAGGGTGTCACTGTACTGGCGGTCAGCGTTGACGATGATGACGATTCCTACCACAAGTTCCTGACCAATTTTCGTGTGGACATGCTAACGGTTCGCGACGCGCGCAAAGCCAGCAGCTCAATATACGGGACGTTTAAATATCCCGAAACTTACGTGATTGATCGCAATGGGGTGATGCGACGAAAATTTATCGGCGCCGTGGATTGGAGTGCACCCGAGGTGGTGGAATTTCTTACCAAGCTCAGTAACGGCGTCTCATGATTACTTCTTCGCGGTGAGTTCCAAAGCTTCATCCAGAAATTTCTGCAGGTTTTCGGGTGTGATCGAGCGACCGGCACCACCTAGTCCTTCTCGGGCGTCGGATACCAGCTTTAGATCAGCGCTGGAATTCACTGCTTTCATCAACATTTCTGATTTCATAAAAGCAGCATAGGACAAGCGTTTGGGCAGACGCGAGTCCCGCAGGAAGACTCCGTAGGTGTACCAGTCTTGCGCCACTTCGCGTGGATCACCCAGAAACTGGTCCAGCCTGATAGCTCGCTGATACAACGGCAGCGCTTCCGCGATTTCGTGTTGAGAAAATTTTAGTTGGGCCTCGTACATGCTGGCCAGGCTCTCGACATTTTTGTCGTCTACTTGAACCGCCATTTGGCGCGCTGCTTCGTACGATTTTTCCGCATCGGCCATTTGTTGCATTTTTTCCTGGCAGGTACCAAGACCTATAATTCCTTCCAGAACAAGGGATGGCGATGGGCGATGCGATGCATCTGTACGAGAAACCTGTCCCAACATATTTAAATATTGCGGAATCGCCTCATCGCATTTGCCAGTTTGCTGCAATTCACCCGCATAGTAGAGGCGGGCGACAATCTGCGACGGATCGATCGTCATGGCACGCTTCCAACTGGTGACTGCTTCAGCGGAATTGCCAGTTTGGCTGGCTAACATGCCGTTGTTCACCAGTAAATTTGTGTCATCTGGAGCATAGCGCAGTGATTGCTGCGTAATTTTGTAGGCCTCGTCGTACTGCTTCTGTTTGATCAGATATTGGAGCAAGCCGTCGCGAGCTCCCGAATCGGCTGGATTCAACCGTAGGGCCATTCTCCAGGCTTGCGCAGCAGCATCAGGCTTTCCTGATTCCAATGTTTTGCGGCCTAGCCATGTTTGCAGACCACTATCAAAAGAATTCAACGAGGCCGCAAGTTGCAAGTTGCCGATATTTTCCGAGTGGACTCGCAGGTAGTAACGAACCTGATCAATTCCCGCCCATGCCACTAATGCGATGGCAGCCGTAACGCGTATGAGGTGGGCGCGCCTGGAATCTCCGATCAACCAGCGTAGACCGGCGAGGGCGTGGCCCGATGCTTTTGCGGTTTCGCTCGAGATGCGCTCCTGCGAGTTCAGCAATAACTGGGCGATGCGACCATCACGCAGTTTCCAGATGGCTCCGTCGAGGATAAAGTGGTGGATGTTTACCAGCGCGGTGAAGATCAAGAAGCTGGCTGCAAAATCAAAATGGAAAAGCTTACTCGCCAACCATGGGCCTGGGATGAATAATGCGATGCCTCCAGCGATCAAGATACTGAAGTAGGCGAATGGCCGCCAACTGGATTGTTGTTCTCCGTTCGCTTCCTTGCGTGCGTAGTAGCTTGTCACCCAAATATATTGAGCAGAATGCATCACCGCCATGACACCCGTGCTGTAGCGGCTTTGAGGAATCTGCAGGCCTTTTAAGAGCGACAGCGTCGTCGGTAACAAGAACCAAAGAAACTGAGTTGAGAAAAGCGTCAGTGCAGGTAGCAGCGCTTTTGTCCCAGCTTCTTTAACCAAGGCACTCAGCGCATAAGCAGAAAATCCGAGAAATCCTATACCCAATATCAGTACGGCTGCGTTGCTTGCCCGCGTGGGAATTCCTAGTGACAAGAACAACGGATCGCTCGACGGTCCCGTATGGAAGTTGACCATCAGGATCAGATATGAAAGTAAGAACGATGCATACAACGCCTGACGAACGTTGTTCGACGGCTTGGCTCCCGCGCGGCGCGAGAACATCATGAATAAGCCGTAATTCTGTCCGCTGTAGTGCCAAGGGCTCCAGCAAAGATAGAGAGTGAAAATCCAGGGTAGCGCCTGCCGGGAGAAATGGGAGAGCAATAGCGTTAGGAGAACAAGGCCGGTGATGTGGACTGTGAAAACCCGGTATTTATTGAAATCTTCCTGCGTGTGATAAGCGCGATAGATCGTCGCCATGTAGTGCGGGTAGTTGAAGACCAGTGCCAGCGCATAAAAAGCGACTGACCACAGTGCGACATTGGAATTGCCCGCGAAGTATCCGAGAAGAAGTAAAGGTGCAGACCACGCACCGCATCCCACGATCAGATCGAGGGTCGGGTTATAAATCCAAGGCGATGAATGAGTTTGCTTGTCCATCCGGACACACGGCTCCCTCCGCGGATTATAGGAGCGTGAGAGGCGTCGATTTCGATTAGATTTCGCTGTGGGATAACAGAAGTAACCACCGCCTTAAGGCGAATCTCTCAGAACCCTACAGAGCCGTTCGCGTTTTACAATAAACAAGTGAAGACTTGGGACGTCATCGTCGTTGGCGGCGGGATTATTGGGGTATCGCTGGCTCTTTCGCTTCGCAAGCGTGGGGCTTCCGTTCTAGTTCTGGAGAAGGGTGAACCAGGGCGCGAGGCTTCCCATGCGGCGGCCGGCATGTTGGCCGATCATGGGGATGAGTTTCCTCCGGCTCTGGCGCCACTGGCCCGCGCCAGTGCGCGAATGTATCCCGAGTTTGTGCATCAGGTGCAAGATGAATCTGGCATCGATGTGGATTTGCGCGATGCGGGAACAATTTTGCTGCATGATGGCGCGGCTGAATCACATGGCGCATTACCTGCTCCACTAGCTGAGTTAGAACCGGCGTTACATTCTGCTGGCCGTTCGGCTTCCTATCTCAAGGAACGCAGCGTGAATCCGAGGTTGCTTTTTTCGGCGGCATTGAAAGCCGCCAGGCATCGTGAGGTGGACATTTCTTCCGGAGCTGAGGTCACAAAAATCCTGGTTGATAACGGCAGGGTGCACGGCGTCCAGACGACCAAAACTGAATATCATGCAAAGACCATCGTGAACTGTGCCGGAGCTTGGGCTGGGCAGTTCCCTCCTATAACGGCTCCAACACGCCCAGTAAAAGGGCAGATATTTTCTGTGATCGGTGGCCCGAGCTTGCGCCACGTGGTGCGTGCTACTGAGATTTATCTTGTGCCTCGATCTCACGGACCGATTGTGATCGGAGCAACTCTAGAAGACGCCGGATACGACAAGCAGGTGCATCCGGAGACGATCCAACGGCTGCTGCAATTAGCAACAAAGTTAGTTCCATCACTTGCTCGAGCGCAGATTCATGAGGCATGGACGGGACTGCGTCCGGCAACCGCTGACAAACTGCCGATCCTGGGGGAAACCTCGATTGCCGGCTATTACGCAGCTACAGGGCATTTCCGTGACGGCATTTTGCTGGCTCTCATCACCGCACAAATCATGACGGAATTGATATTAGACGGTACCTGCTCACACGATTTATCTGCGTTTTCTCCCAGAAGATTTTCTACAGCTCAAGCTCAGAATTTTCTGCAAGCCGTCTAGTCTCCGGCTAAAATTAGCTTCATTTCCTACCCGGAGTCAGTTATGGCAACCGCCGAGCAGGTCCGCGAGCATTACGATTCCCTGGCTTTCGTTTACCGCACTTACTGGGGCGATCACATTCATCATGGATTGTTTGAGAACGGGAACGAGTCGGCCGAAGATGCGCAGGTCAAGATGCTCGACCATTGTGTGCGCTTGTTGAACTTAAGTGGTGGGGAGACAGTGATCGATGCTGGATGTGGGCACGGTGGAACTTTACTTTATCTGGCTCGAACTTTGGCATGCTCGGGGACTGGAATCACTATTAGCCCGAAGCAGGCGCGACTGGCGCAGGAGAATGCGGTTAAGGCTGGGTTGCAATCGCAGGTGAAGTTTGTGGTCGAGGATGTGCACTCGTTCGGCTTCCCTGTCGGCACCCTTGATCTGGCCTGGACCATGGAATCGACGGAGCATTTTGCGCGGAAGGCAGAAGTCTTCGGCAAAATTTCTGCGGCGTTGAAGCCCCAGGGACAGTGGTTACTGGCAGCGTGGACGGGATCGATGGAGAAACCACGTGTGCGCCAGGTGGCCAAAGAATTTCTTTGCCCGGAGCTTTGGACTACTGAGGAATATCGAACGGTGTTGGAGGCAACCGGTCTCACCATTACTCAGTGCGAGGATTTGACTCCTAAGATCATTCGCACTTGGGAGATTTGTCAGGGACATGCGCGACTGGCGAGTCCGATTGTGAAGTTGTTGCCGCAGGCGGCGCGGGAGTTTGTGGGAGGGATTGATACGATTCTCGATGCTTATCGGTCGGGGGATTTGACTTACACCTTGCTAGTGGCCCGCAAGTAAGATCAAAATCTCTGCCACAGAGAACACAGAGAAAACCTCACAGAGTTTCACAGAGGACATCCAAAGGTCTATGGGTGTGGCTTGGACCTCCTCTTCAGCGATATATACTGAGCTGTTTGGAAAGGAACTTTTGCGATGGCCTCTCCGGCAGTCAGCTACGCTCGTAGCAATCAGACACGATTTCTTAACGAACTCAAAGACCTTCTTAGTATTCCCAGCGTTAGTACTCTCACCGAACACAAAGCCGACGTTCAAAAAGCTGCAGAATATGTCGCCGCTGACCTGCGCCGCATTGGAATGGAGAACGTTCAGGTCATCCCGACCAAAGGCCACCCTCTGGTTTATGCCGATTGGCTGCATGCCTCGGGCAAGCCGACTGTTCTGATGTATGCACACTACGATGTGCAGCCGCCTGACCCACTAAATGAATGGATCACGCCTCCGTTTGAACCGACCGAGCGCAATAACAATCTCTATGCTCGCGGCGCTGTTGATGACAAAGGCCAGCTCTGGATGGAAGTGAAGGCGCTGGAGTCGTTAATGCAGTCCGGTGGTGGGAAACTGCCGATCAACGTAAAAGTCTTGATTGAGGGTGAAGAAGAGGTTGGTGGTGAGTCGATCGCTGAGTATGTCCGCAAAGAGAAGGCCAAGCTGAAAGCTGATTTTGCCCTGGTCTGTGACACGGAGTTATTTGCTCCCGATCTGCCGACTTTGTGCGTGGGGTTGCGCGGGTTGGTTTATACCGAGATTGAAGCTATCGGCGCAAAAGTTGACTTGCATTCAGGCATGTATGGAGGCGCGGCGCCTAATCCTTTCTTTGCCCTGATTGAGATCATTAGCAAGTTAAAAGATGCCAAGGGCAAAGTTCTCATTCCCGGCTTCTACAGCAAGGTAAAGGCGCCAACCAAAGATGAATTGAAGGCGTGGAAGCGGCTTCCCTTTAACGAGGAACACTATCGCAAGACTGAGGTCGGTTCGACTGTGCTGACTGGCGAACCGGGGTACTCCGTGCTTTACCGGACTTGGGCCCGCCCTACATTGGAAGTTCATGGAATGCCGGGGGGGTTCACTGCGCCTGGGGCCAAGACTGTGATACCAGCAAAGGCTGCGGCTAAAGTTTCCATGCGGCTGGTTCCGAACCAAGACCCGGATGACATCCTTAAACGCTACAAGGACTACATCAAAAAACTAACTCCAAAAGGAATTCAGACTTCAATCAAAGTTTGGAGCAAGGGACCAGCTGCCGTGATTGGCACCGACAACAAGTACATCAAAGCCGCAACCGAAGCTCTGCACGATGTTTTCAAGAAACAAACTGTGTTTATCCGTTCCGGCGGGTCGATTCCTATCGTTACTGATTTTCAGGACGTGCTGAAGACGCCCAGCGTCATGATGGGCTTCGGGCTTCCCGATGACAACCTGCACGCTCCCAACGAGAAGTTTCATATTCCCAACTTCTATCGTGGGATTGAGTCAATCTGCGTGTTCTTTGAAAAGCTCGGTGGGAAGTAAGTTTTCTTCCCACTTTGTACTAATCACTGATTGCGCCGTAGTTCGCCTTGAACTACCATGATTTCGCTCTCGCGGTTCTTCCTTCCTCACTCATTCCTACCTCTCCGAATGCGCAATTGTTGCATGGTGTGTGCAAGTTAAAGCGGTTATGCACAGGGCCATACCAGATATGGTGTTTTACTTCTTGACCCCAGCATAATTTCGCCATTAAAGTAGCTCTGGTCTGTGCCTTACCCCACCCAGCCCTGGGGCGGCGTAGTCGGAGCAAAATGCCGAGGAATCTAATTAGTTATCATTCCTTGCGCGCTGCCTAAGGAGTATGCGTTGCTCAAACTGAAGAAGCTTCAGATTCTCGGGTTCAAGTCGTTTTGTGACCGCACCGAACTCAAGTTCCACGGAGACGGTGTGGCCGCCATCATCGGTCCTAACGGTTGCGGGAAGTCGAATATTGCGGATGCCATCTCATGGGTTCTCGGCGAGCAGTCAGCCAAAACCCTGCGCGGATCGCGCATGGAGGATGTCATCTTTGCCGGCACGCGCGACCGCAAGCCCACCGGCATGGCGGAAGTGTCCCTGACGCTGATTGATCCTGAAGAATATGACGGTGGCGATGCCACTGAGCCAACGCAGATTGAAATTAAAGACGACATGCCCGCCGATGATTGGGATGAGGCAGCCGTCCGCGCCAAGGCCGCGGAAGAAGTTGAGCAATTAACAGAAGAAGCACAGCCGGGGCGCACTGAAGACGCCGACGAGCCACAGAGCGACGGCAACATTTTGGCCGAGGTTTTCCCGGAGGATGAGCCACGCTTCGCTTCGAATGTCATTCCCATTGATTCGGCTGCGGTGAAGCGGAACCCGGATGAGGTGGTGCTAAAGATCCGGCGGCGGAAGTTTGGCACGCAGAAGTTTCATGCGGGAGAAATTTCCGTTACCCGGCGGTTGTTCCGCTCAGGCGATAGCGAGTATTTGCTGAATGGCAAGCTGTGCCGCCTGCGCGATATTCAAGAGCTTTTCATGGGGACCGGCCTTGGGCCGGAGTCTTACGCTCTCATCGAGCAGGGGCGTATTGGACAGATCCTGAGCAGTCGGCCTACCGACCGTCGCGCGATTCTCGAAGAAGCAGCCGGGATCACCAAGTTCAAAACCAAAAAGCGTTTAGCTGAGGCTCGGCTGGAAGATGCCAAGTCGAATCTGTCGCGCGTGAATGACATTTTTGAGGAAGTCACGCGGCAGATGAATTCCTTGAAGCGTCAGGCCTCGAAGGCTGAACGCTATGCCAAGCTGCGCGACGAGATGCGGGCGAAGTTGCGACTGGTTCTCGCCAGTAAGTTCACGGCAATGGAGTTGGAGCACACTTCTTTGGAAGAGCAGATCGCTGCGGTTTCCGAAGAGATGCGCTTGCAGGCTGAATCCGTCCAGCAGCTTGAAGCTGAAAGCAATGAGCGGACGCAACGCGGATACACCATTGAAACCGAGATTCGCGAGAACCGCGACCGTCTGAACCAGATCAAGATGGATATGGATCGCGCCCAGGCGCGGCGTCGGCATAACGAAGAGCGCTGCAATGATCTGGTCGAGCGTTCCAGTGCTGCCGGAGTTCAGTTGGCGCAAGCGCGTGAGCGGCTTGAGGCGTTGGAAGCGGAGCGGAATGCCAATCAGTTGGTGTTGGATTCCGCTGCCGATGAACTGGCTGCGGCGCAGCGGCAGATGGAGCAGTACAAGCAGGAAGCTGCCGATGCGGTAAATGCGCTGTCCGGGCTGGAGCACGAGCAGGATGTTGCCCGCGCTGCCATCATGGAGACGGTGGCTGCGGCTTCGAATCTGCGCAATCAGTTAGCGCAGGCAGCTGAACGGTTAGCGGCATTAGATCGTGAAGGCCAACGGCTTCACGCTGAGATGACCACGGCCGATGTACAGTTTGAGACCTTCGGCGGGCAACGTGGGCAACAGGCGCTGGAGTTTGAAACTGTCTCGCAGCGCGTGACTGCGTTGACTTCGGAAATTTCGGAGGTTCGGTTGCTGCTTGATTCCAAGCGGCACGCCGAAGCTGAAACTAAAGTGCGGCTGGATGGTTTGCGCGCTGAATTTGCTACGGCAATCGGCAAAAAAGGATCGCTCGAAGCTGTCATTGCCGAGCATGGATATTCCACCGAATCAGTACGGCGGCTGTTCCAGTCTGGAGGGCTTCAGGGTGGTTTGGCTCCGGCTGGCGTGCTGGCCGACTTTTTGGAAGTTGAACCTCGCTACGAAGCTGTGGTCGAAGACTTCCTGCGCGATGAGCTGAACTACATCGTGGTGAAGTCGTGGGATGCAGCCGATGAAGGTTTGCGGCTGCTGCGCTCTGATGTCGATGGTCGCGCCACGTTCCTCGTCCATCCCGAAGATGCTCAGGCAAAGTTTTCTTTCTCCGTGGACGACTCTGCCCGGCAGAATCCTCCGGGATCGATCACACCTTTGAAGAATGCCATCCGCGTGCTGGATGGGTTTGGACGGTCGCTCGAGGTCATTCTTCCCAAACTGCGCGATGGGTATCTGGTGCCTGATCCGGGTTTTGCCAAGTCACTGGCTCTGGAAAATCCAGATGCGTTTTTCCTCTCGCACTCAGGCGAATGCTTCCATAACGTAACTGTGACCGGCGGCAAGCAGCGCAGCGAAGGTCCGCTTTCCATGAAGCGTGAACTGCGCGATGTACTGCGGGCGATGGGTGAGTTGGAGCATGCTCTGCGTACAGAAGAGATGAAGGTGCTGATGCTGGGCCGGGAGATTAAAGATCATGCTGCCCTGCTCGACCGTCTAGAGCATGAAAAGCGTGAGGCAGAAAATCAGGCGATGTCTTCTGGGCATCTGTTGAAGCAGCTTGATGCTGAGATGTCGCGCGTCAGTGAACGAGCGCAGACCTGCCGCATGGAAATTGCTCGGTTAGCTTCGGAGCGCACGTCTCAGGAAGAACTGATTGCCGGGCGGCAGAGCGAGTTGGCCACGGTTTCGCAAAAGCAGTTTGATCTGGAGCAGTCTGTCGCAGCCGCTCAGGTTCATTTAGGCGAACTGCGCAGCCGTCGGGATCTGGCAGCACAGAATGCTTCGCAGCATATGGCTCAAGTGGCGACTCTGGAAGAACGTCACCGGTCGGCCACCGCTACGCTGCAGCGATTCGATTCACTGGTTAGCGAGATGCGTGAACGGTTGGTGGTTGTCCACACGCAACTTGAAACTGGTTTTGCTGAGCTACTACAACGCGCTCACGAAAACCAGATTCTCGCACAACAGTTAATCGACTTCGAAGCCGACAAGAACGCCAGCGAAACTCGCGACGGACTCCTGCAATCAGAGATGGAGCAGGTTCGGGCGCGGATCACCGAAATTAATCAGACTTTGCACGAAGCGCGCGAATTGCTCGACGCAGCTCGCACACGCCGGGAGGAGTTCAGCGCCACTCTCGCCAAGCTGCAATCTGATTTACAGCACATGGCTGAGACTTGCCTGAACGATCTCGGATTGCCGCGCGAAGAACTGGTTGCCGATACCACCATTGAAATCGTCTCCGGCGAGCAGTTGGCCATTGAAGATCAGGCCTATCGCGACATGCGGGCGCGCCTCGATGCCATGGGTCCGGTCAACATGATGGCTCTTGAAGAGTACAAAGAAACCGCCGAGCGTCATGGTTTCCTGGAGACTCAGCGGAAAGATCTGCTCGAGTCCATCGAGAACACGCAGGCTGTGATTAAAGAGATCGACACCTTCTCCCGACAGAAGTTCGAGGAGGCGTTCCACAAGATCAACGAGAACTTCCAGACGACCTTCAAGAAACTCTTCGGCGGCGGCCATGCCTTTATGCGCCTGACCGACGAAGAGAACAGCGCTGAGAGCGGTATTGATGTGGTCGCATCGCCTCCGGGAAAGAAACTTCAGAATGTGCTGTTGCTCTCCGGCGGCGAGAAGGCTCTGACAGCGCTGTCACTGCTGGTTGGAATCTTCCAGTATCAGCCGAGTCCGTTCTGCATCCTGGACGAAGTTGATGCGCCTTTAGACGAAGCCAACGTTGGGCGCTTCACTGAGCTGGTCAAAGAGATGAGTGTGCAGACTCAGTTTGTGCTCATTACTCACAGCAAGAAGACCATGGGGATTGCTCCGACTCTGTATGGCGTAACTATGCAAGAGCCGGGCGTTTCCAAGCTGGTTTCGGTGCGCTTCGGCGAGGCGGGTTTAGCGTCCTAATTTTTGTCATTCCGACAAGGAGCGTAGCGACGAGGAGGAATCTGCTATTCGCGTACAGCGCCACAAACGCTGTCTGCAAACAACAGATTCCTCCTCTGCGCTTGCGCGCATCGTCGGAATGACAAAATTAAGTTTGCGTTTTGATACTTGCGTGTGTTTGATGCGCAGGCTTTGTTTTCCTACTTCATCCTCAGTTTTTCCACACTTCCATCGCGTCAAAATCCTTAGCAGACGGTCGATTCACCGCTCTTACTAATCTGTCAATTTTCCGCCACCCCAGTTCCAACACCCGAACACCCACCCTCCGCCTACCCCGTTGACAAAAAATTCTGGCGGGATAGAATACGCGACGTTTTTTACATGTAAAATTTCTTTATGTCATCCCAAGTCCTCGACTCCGTCCTCCTAAAAACTGATTTCCCGGACCTCTCACTGCACGCTAGCGGGAAGGTGCGGGATGTCTACACCCTAGACAACGAGAGCCTGCTGTTTGTGGCCACTGATCGCATCTCTGCGTTCGACTATGTGCTGGCTACCGGCATTCCCCAAAAAGGCAGAGTGCTCACACAGATTTCTCTGTTCTGGTTCGAGTTCCTGAAGAACATCGTTCCCAACCACCTCATCACAGCCGAAGTCAGCGCGTTCCCGAAGCCTGTGCAAAAATATGCAGATCAGCTTCAGGGACGCTCCATGCAGGTGAAGCGGGCGGATATGTTCCCTGTCGAATGCGTGGTCCGCGGATACATCTCTGGATCAGCCTGGAAGGAATACAAGGGCAATGGCAAGGTCTGCGGCATTGATCTGCCGACAGGTCTGAAGGAATCCGACAAGCTGCCTGAGCCGATTTTCACTCCGGCCACGAAAGCAACTACCGGACATGATGAAAATATTTCCTTCGCCACCATGGCATCCTTGATCGGTTCCGACCTGGCGACGCAGCTGCGCAACCTTAGTCTGAAAATTTATACGACCGCTGCAGATTACGCTCGCACTAAGGGAATCATCATCGCGGACACCAAGTTTGAGTTCGGCAAGACGGCGGCCGGCATCACTTTGGCCGACGAAGTGCTTACACCAGATTCCTCCCGCTTCTGGCCAGCGGACAAATACCAACCTGGACAGACGCAGGAATCGTTCGATAAGCAATACGTTCGCGATTACCTCGAAGAAATTCGCTGGAACAAACAGCCACCTGCGCCAGCATTGCCGGCCGAAGTGGCACGCAAGACCAGCGAAAAGTATGTTGAGGCTTACGAGCAGCTGACAGGACGCAAACTGAGTGTGTAAGACTTAGCCGGGAGACCAGCATGACGAACATTGATTGGTTAATCCTGGGAATTGTTGCTATTGCCATCTTTACAGCTTCGCGGCACGGATTTTTTCGCGAAGCTTTCGGCATTGGCGGATTGATCGTGGGATACTTGCTGGCCGCATGGCAGTATGCGTACGTGGCTACGTGGTTTGCTCCGTATGTGAAGTCGGAGTGGACAGCAGAAATCCTCGGTTACACAACAATTTTTGTAGGGACCCTCATCGTCGCTGGACTAATTGGCAAATTGGCCCAATGGTTGATGAAAGAAGTTGGGCTTAGCTGGTTTGACCGGGTAATGGGCGGGGCCTTGGGTTTATTGAAGGGTAGTTTAGGGGTGGCCGTCCTGCTTGTGGCCACCACATCGTTTGCGCCCACCGCGAAGTGGGCATCAGATTCAGCTTTAGCGCCGTATTTCCTGGTAGTAGGTCGCGCTGCGATTTGGATTGCGCCGTCCGATCTGCGGGCTCGCTTCTATCAGGGGTTGGAGATGTTGCACCGTGGTCAACAGTCGGCCAACGTGATGTCGGGCACGCAATAGCCGCACAATCCAAAAATATTAGGCAGCTTACGAAAGAGAGATATCGTGAAGGATCAGCTTGAAGCTCTCATCATGCAGATGTACAAGAGCAACATTTTGTACTCTGAAGCCGTGCGCGAATTCAAGAAACGTTTCATCCTGACCGTGCTGCAGGAGAACAAGGGAAACCAGTGCCGCGCGGCGCGCCAGTTGGAGATGCACCGCAACACGCTCAGCCGCACCATTGCGGAGCTGAAGATTGACGTGCGCCAGTTACGCGATGGGCAGAAGCGTCCGCCGCGCAGTGCGCGTCCCATGGGCTACGAAAAAAAGGCTATCCGCTAGGAGAGTTTTATTTTGAGGCAAAACAAAAGGCAGCCTGTAAAGGCTGCCTTAATTTTTTGAAATGCACTTCGGTTTAGCGATGAGTTGGACGCCGAGGTGCGGGCTTTTTGGGTGCCGCAGGCGCGCCTGGCTGTTTCAGTAAGCCACCATCGATCATCGTAATGACAAATGGGTCAGGAGTATAAGAATCAGGCGTACCAGCTACCTGAATCTGAGTTCCCTCCTTCAATGTGGCCAACAGCTTTGCCGGAATCTCAGCGCGCATGGTGAGTTCGACGTCTTTCCTCTTGGCGTCGATATCATCGAGGCTCGCTGCCAAATCTAAACTTGTTGCGGAGGCTTTCAGCAATAACGCCTGGAACTGAAGCGACTTTCCTTTGATCGCATTCCAAACAACATTAGCGTCTTCCTGGCTGCCCTTGGTCAAAACCAGTTGCCATTCGGCAAAGTCCATTTCTTCAGGCTTCTTGCTTGTGACCAGATTGTGGGCTTGTTCTGCCGGAGTCGGAGCCGGCTTAATCTGAAGTCCGCCAGCCGGCGGAGTGGTGCCAGCTTTGATTTGAGCAAGTATTTCTGGCCAGCCATCTTCGCCGCCGTGATACTTCACGTATTGTGCCTTAGCATACTTTTCAATTTGAGCTTGATAATTTGCCGGCGCAATTGCGGCTGCACGCCCCGCGTACCAGATTCCATTTAACAAATCCGGAGGATTGCTCTGGGTAAAAGCTAAAGCTGTGGGATAGACCAGGCTGAAATCGGTGGGATTGGCATCGGCCGAGATTTTTAGCGACTTGGCTGCGTTCGCGTAATCCTTATCCTGCAACGCTGCGAGCCCTACCGCGGCATTGAAGATGGATGCCATTTGATCCTTCAGTTTGGCAAAGTCCGCGTCGGATACGCCATCCGGCTTGGTATAGTTGGGAAGGGCCGCCAATCCTTTTTCGCCGTACGACTTCATCAGAGGAAGATTGGTCGCCACATCCTGATTCCCCTGAACTTGCATTCTCTTCGTGTACGCCATCAAAGCCAGAGCACGCATGTTGTTTGGATCAACCTGCAACAAACGATCTGCTGTCTGACCGGTCTTGGCGGCATTCTGTGTCTGCTGATAAGCGCCCATTAATACTTCCAGCGCATCTTTCTTCACGACGCTGTTCGGGTACTGGGTAAGGAAAGCTTCCAGTCCGCTGATCTTGGCATTTGGGTCCTGCTGCTGCACTGCACCTACATAGGCGTTGTATTCCGCAGGATCCTTGATCACTGGCCCTTGCGCTGCTCCCTGAGCAGGCGCACCGGCTTGCGGCTGTGTCGTTGCCGGTTGTTGCGCAGCGGCCAACGTGGCCAAGCCCAGTACAACCGCGATCAGACTGGTTTTCATTCTTTCGGCTCCTTAAAACTTTTGGGGTAATTGCGGCAGAACCTCAGACCAATGAGAATTCGCCACTCATTCAGACGTCCTTCGGAAAAGCTTTACCCGCTCTAAAGCATTGTGCGGCTTGAGCAAATCCGGTGAGCGATTATAAGTATGTGCTCTGCTCAAACGCAAGGACTGCTTTAGTACAGGTGCCGCTTTTGTACCGAAGATATCATCCTCCGTCCATCTTGTAAGATGCGGATGACGCATTTTTAGTACATTGCCACGAGTCAGGGAGTTGTAAAGTGAAGAAGAATTTGGCGCATAAAGTTGCAGTGGTAACTGGTGGAGGACGCGGAATCGGGGCCGCCATCGCTTGTAAACTCGCGGGTTTGGAAGCTTCAGTGGTGGTATGCGGACGCACGCGCGGGACGATTGAAAGCACTGCCAAATCGATTTCCCAAGATGGATTGAAGGCAGTGGCGGTCGAATGTGACGTTATGGATTTGCGATCGGTTGAATCGCTGGCGCAGCATGTTGAGCGCAACTTCGGCCGCCTGGATGTGTTAATAAACAATTCCGGAATTGGCAGCTTCAAGAATCCCCTTCACACTTTGCCCCCGGACGAGTGGGACAAAGTTCTCAATACCAACTTGCGCGGAGTTTATTACTGCATGCGGAGTTTTGTACCGCTCATGATTCGTAGCGGCGGCGGGCACATCGTGAATATTTCGTCACTTGCGGGAAAAAATCCACTGCCGAATGGGGCAGCTTACGCGGCTTCCAAATGGGGATTGAATGGGCTGAGCTACTCGGTCGCCGAAGAATTGCGGGCACACAATATTCGAGTGTCCGTAGTTTGTCCCGGATCGACGAATACGGAGTTGAGCCCACATGAAGGAAAGAATCCGGCAAAGATGTTGCAACCGGATGACGTGGCGCATGTAGTCGAGATGTTGGTCACGCAGGAGTCGAATAGCTTTGCCAGCGAGGTGCTGTTGCGGCCGACAGCCAAGCCCTAGCCTTAGTCATGGGTTCGTATCAGGGCATCGGCTTCAGCCCTGCCGTTGATATGTACTGATTGCGGCGTGACCTTTCATGTTGTTGCGCCTGATAGGCGACTTACCTAGATAATCGTTCCGCGGCTTCGGCAGGGCTGAAGCCGCTGCCCTGATACGAACCTTCCTTTACGACCGTATTTTTGACACTACGCTACAATTTCTCCCCATGTATTTTCGTAAGTTTGCTTTGTTGCTTGTCGTCGCGTTGCTTTCCATCTCCGTAACCGGGCAGAAAAAAACTGCCCCCCGCAAAGCTCCTGCAGCTACTGACAATCTCATGTGGAAGCTGGTTTCGGTCAAAGTCACCGGCAGCGAGCGCTACACCAGCGAAGAAATTCTTGCGAGCACTGGATTACAGATCGGCAAGCCGGCGAATGAAGAGGATTTCAAGAAAGCTACAGAACAACTCGGGCAGACAGGACTTTTCAGCAGCGCTTCGTATTCGTACAGCTACTCATCCGAAGGGGCGAAACTGGATTTGCAGTTGACTGACAATGATCAACTGGTCCCAGCCAAATTCGACAATTTTGTCTGGCTTTCTAACAAAGAATTGCTGGACAAATTGCGTGAGCGCATTCCGCTGTTTAAGGGACTTCTCCCTTTAGGTGGAGATATGGCCGATGAAGTCTCCGATGCGCTGCAAGCCCTGACCATCGAACAAAAAGTCCAAGGCAAAGCCGATTACATACGCTTCGGTAAAAACAATGGGCCTATTGAATCATTCCTGTATACGATCGGAAACTACAATGTTCGCGTGCAAAGTGTAACGTTTACGGATGCAGGGGCTGAGTTGCCTATTCTCCAGGAAGCTGCGAAACGTCTGGTAAACAGCGATTACACGCATACCGTTATCGAAAATGAAGAACGTCTCGGTTTTTTACCGGTCTATCTCCAGAGAGGGCATCTGAAGGCAAGTTTTGAAGAAACGCAGGTCAAGATTGTGCGCCAGACAGACCAGGAGACTGATGTGGAAGTAACGATCGCCGTCACTCCCGGACTTCAGTATAAGTTCACCGACATCAGTTGGGACGGGAACTCTGCCTTCCCTGCCGCGCAGTTGCAGAAGTTGATCCTGCTAAAGGCTGGAGAGCCCGCAAATGCCGTGGAATTACAAAAAGATTTAGGTCTGGTAGCGAGACTCTATGGCACCAAGGGATATATGGCTCCCCAGATCACGCCTTCTGCCGTTATGGATGATTCCGCTTCCACGGTCCATTACGACATCCACGTGAACGAGGGGGACGTCTACAAGATGGGAGAACTTGAAATCCGCGGGATAGATGAGAAAACCAAGAAACGGCTGGTTTTCGACTGGAAGCTGGAGGAAGGTCAGGTCTACGACTCGGGCTATATCGAAAGATTCCTTTCAGAAAGCACACGCGATCTTCCTGCCGACACAAAATGGAAGACAACTGTCCATGAAGCGCTCAATGACGATAAAACTGTCGATGTAACGCTGACTTATGAAGCCAAGGCCCCACCCACGAATTAAGGAGCTTGTAACTTCTGCCCCGCCAATTCATCTTCATAATAGGGACGCCGGGTTCCGGCATCCGAACAAAGTGTGGTAGGTTCTAAATCGAGGAGAAATCTGCATGCGATCTGGTCTTTTGAAATTTGGAGCGGTTGCGATCCTGGGGGCTTGGCTGGCGGTACCATCTTTCGCGGCCAAGGCTGAAACGTTCACTGGCGAAGTCGGCGATACGATGTGCGGCGCTAAGCACGAGATGGGCGGCAGCAAGGCTGACTGCACCCGCGATTGCGTAAAACAGGGTTCCAAGTACGCTCTGATTGTCGGCGATAAGGTTTACACTCTCGAAACGAAGGACAAAACCGCGTTGGACCAGTTGGACAAGCTGGCGGGCATGCAAGCCAAGGTCACAGGAACGGCTGACAAAGACGTGATCCAGGTTTCGGCAGTCGCGCCCGCGAAGTAAAGTTAGGTAAAAATCTCAGTTCAAGAGCGGAAGCCGTCCTGGCTCCGCTTTTTCATGCCAGTAACAAATTATTCATATTGCGCAGGCTGTTGATTGTGTTAGATTAACGCGTTCTACATCCATTTTCACAGCTAGCGGAGGAAACACGAATTGGGCAAAAACATGGTTCCCAAGCGGATCTTTTTTACGAAAGGGGTCGGCAAACATCGGGAACGCCTAACCTCCTTTGAATTGGCGCTGCGCGATGCGGGCATCGCGGCACAGAATCTGGTTCGCGTCTCGTCTATTTTTCCACCACAATGCAAACTGCTTTCGCGCGCTGAAGGCGTGAAGTATCTCAGCCCGGGCGAAGTTGTGTTCGCAGTTGTGGCTGAGAACTCAACCCGTGAGCCGCACCGGTTGCTGGCTTCGAGCATTGGCGTTGCAATTCCTGCCGATCGCAATACTTATGGCTATCTGAGCGAGCACCACTCTTATGGTGAAACCGAAGATGCGGCAGGCGACTACGCAGAAGAGCTGGCGGCGGAAATGTTGGCTACTACTCTGAACGTCGAGTTCGACCCTGATCGTTCCTGGGACGAGAAGAAAGAGATTTACCGAATCTCCAACAAGATCGTCCGCACGGCCAATGTGACGCAGTCCGCGGTCGGTGATAAGCGCGGGCTCTGGACTACCGTGATTGCTTCCGCGGTACTGATCTTCGACTAATCAGAAATACGCAGTTAAAAATGCTCTTTCTCATTCCCAGGAAAGAGCATTATTTTTTCTGAAACTTGGTATTCTAGTTTTTCAGTGAGGAGTTCTAACGAACTTTGCCAGACAAATTTAAGGTCGGATTGGTCCAGATGTCGTGCACGCCGGAACCTGCGGAGAACCTACAGCGTGCGATGGATCATGTGCGTATGGCGGCATCAAGAGGAGCACAGGTTGTCTGTCTGCCAGAACTTTTTCAGACGCAATACTTCTGTCAGCGGGAAGATGCGGCGCTGTTTGATCTCGCTGAGCCAATTCCCGGTCCGACCACGGAAAAACTTTCTGCACTGGCCAAGGAGTTAAAAATCGTACTGGTCGCTTCCCTGTTCGAACGGCGGACGGCTGGGGTTTATCACAATACGGCAGTCACCTTCGACACTGACGGAAGTCAGCGGGACATTTATCGCAAAATGCACATCCCGGACGATCCTCTGTACTACGAAAAGTATTACTTCACGCCGGGAGATTTGGGATTTAAGGCGGTCACCACTAATGCCGGTCGCGTGGGGACTTTGGTCTGTTGGGACCAGTGGTACCCGGAAGGTGCGCGTCTGACCGCTTTGCAAGGTGCAAGCATTTTGTTTTATCCGACGGCAATTGGATGGCATCCAGCAGAGAAAGCTGAGTTCGGCGTAGCACAGCATGATGCTTGGCGAACGATCCAACGTGCACACGCGATTGCTAATGGGGTATATGTGGGAGTTGTGAACCGCGTCGGTTTTGAGACGGGAAATATACGAGGCAACCAGGCTTCCGGGGATGGATTGGAGTTCTGGGGCGGCTCGTTCCTATGCGATCCGTTTGGGCGGGTGATCGCTGAAGGGTCACACAATAAGGAAGAAATCCTGATTGGCGAAGTGGATCTAAAGGCTATGGAAGATACTCGCCGCAACTGGCCCTTCCTGCGCGATCGACGCATTGACAGCTATGCACAGATCACCAGCCGCGTGATCGATTAATTGCTCGTATGAAAGAATCTTGGAGCGATACTTCAAGTAAAACTTCAAATTATCGTATGCCAGCTGAGTGGGAGCCGCATTCAGCCACTTGGCTAGCGTGGCCACATTTTCAAGGCGATTGGCCGGGAAAGTTTGAACCAATTCCATGGGTGTATGCGGAAATCGTTCGACATTTAGCACGCCACGAACAAGTCGAGATCATTGTTAATGATGCGGCCTCTGAAAAACGTGCCCGCAAAGTTCTTAAACTGGCTAACGTCGTTGACAAGAATATTCGCTTCCATCGTTGGCCGACGAACCGTGTCTGGACCCGGGATTCTGGTTGCACATTTGTGGTGGGGGATTCTGACATTCAAGCTATAAAGTGGCGCTTTAATGCGTGGGCCAAATATTCCAACTGGCAACGGGATGAAAAGATCGGCAGCTTGATGGCGAAGGCTTCGGGCGTCGCTGAAGTCCGTGCGATGTTTGGAAAAGACCGCGTTGTTCTGGAGGGCGGCTCTATCGATGTAAATGGCAAAGGCTCCTTGCTTACCACCGAAGAATGTCTTTTAAGCAAAGTGCAGCAGCGCAACCCCAAGATGAAGCGCAAAGACTACGAGAAAGTCTTCGCCCAGACTTTGGGAATTAAGAATGTGGTTTGGCTGGGATCAGGTGTTGCCGGAGACGATACTCACGGCCACGTGGATGACATCACCCGCTTCGTCGCGGACGACACGGTTGTCACGGTAGTTGAGTCCGATCCGAAAGATTCCAACTATGAGCCTCTGCGAGACAACATTCGCCGTTTGCGCGAAGCCACAGATCAAGACGGAAATCAGTTATCGATTGTCGAGTTACCGCTTCCCTCCCCGGTTTTGTTCAACGGGACACGGGTGCCCGCCAGCTACGGAAACTTCTATATCGCGAATGGGCTGGTTCTGGTGCCGGTATTTAATGATCCGAATGACCGGATAGCGCTCGATATTCTGGCTGATCTCTTCCCGGACCGTGAGATCGTAGGGATATACTCCGGCGATCTGATCTGGGGTTTTGGCGCCATCCACTGTATGACCCAACAGCAGCCTGCTGGCTAATTTCGCCTAGCTAGCGGCAAAGCGCATCTCTCCACATAAAACTGGCGTCAAAACGGCTATACACATCTGTACATCCGTGGTCACTTCATCGTTGACATTGCTCTATTCCCGGTGCAAACTTTGTGGACGCCCGACTTCGCCCGTCCAGTGCGGCATCTGCCGCCGGATGTAATCTCGGTTTTGAGTGAAAAAGATGGCCTCCCCTTCCAATATGTCGCCATGGCCCGGCGTTAAGGAACCACTACCCTTTCCTGCGCCTACCGCTGTTGAGTTCAAGCCTGAAAGCGTTGAGCTCGAACCCAAAAATATCACCGATTCAGAGTTGATTCTGACGCGTTTGCGCGAGCAGATTGCCTCAGGAACGCAGGATCCCGACATCCTTCTAGGCACAATTGCGGTCGCTGCCCAAGCCATGACGGATGCTACGGGAGCTGCCTTGGGCATACGCCGGAATGGCACAGTCGCTTGTGTTGGCCGCTGCGGGGAAACCGCCCCTGCACTCGGCGCGAAGCTTAGCGAGAATTCGGGAATCTCCGGAGAGTGCCTGCGCACGGGCAGAAGTCAGCGCTGCGATGACACTGAAAATGACCCGAGAGTCGATGCGGAAGTCTGCCGTGATCTGAGGTTACGTTCCATCGCGGCGGTACCGATTCGTTCGAGACTCGAGACTGTAGGAATTCTGGAAGTCTTTTCAACCTCTGCTCATACCTTCACCGAAGAACATTTGAATTATCTGTGCAGCCTGGCGGAGATGGCAGATGTAGTCGGTTCTCCAAAAACTGCCAACATCGATCTCCACCCAGAAACATATGCCAGTGCGACGTTCGAACCGGTTCCCCGTCCTGATCTGCCAATTCTGGCTTCTCCATGGACGCATCCGGAAAAGTCGTACAAGCTGCTTTGGTGGTATTTAGCGGGTGCTGGTGCAGTCCTGGTACTCACCCTCTTTTTGTTTGCGAGTTGGAAGATGTGGAGCGAGCTGAGAAGCCGCAACAGCACACAGGTGGCTCCGCCGGCTCAAACCACCGCACCTGCAAACAGTGGAACTTCGCCGTTAACTGCGGCGAACACACCGGCGAAGCCTACTCCCGAGCAGATCACATTGACTGAGTCAGCTTCGAAAAATTCAGAAAAAAGCCGGGGTGTAATTCAGGCCGCGGATACTGAGACAGAGTCGGACGACGGGTTAATACGGACTATCCCAATCAATTCGCCATCCCAAGCCAAGACAAACAATGTCGCGGATGCCACTAAACCTGCGGAACCACAAACCATGGCCCCGCCCCAAGTTTCTATGGTTAGCTCGAACGAGGATCCTTTGCGTGACGTTCTTGCTTCGACTAGCTCGTTGCCCAAGCTCGAAAAACCACAGTCACAAGGCGCTATCCCCATTGTGCTCGAACGCAAAGTGATGCCTACCTATCCTCGACAAGCGATGACTTTGCGCCGCGAAGGAGCGGTTGTGGTTCATGCCACAGTGTCTGAGGCAGGCCAAGTGTCGCAGGTAAAACTCACGAGTGGGGATCCGATTCTAGGCAGGGCGGCGATGGATGCCGTACGTCAGTGGCGCTATCATCCCGCGCTGCTGAATGGGGTGCCAACAGCGTCGGAGACTGACATTACACTTAACTTCAAACTTCCCTGAACGGACTGCCATTATTGGGCATCGCTGAGAAAAGAATTTCCGCGCTAACGGCGCAATCCTAATCAAGGGATTCTTTTTAGCTACGATACTGCGTCGGCTGCGGCCCTTTTTCGAGCATCTCACGATTCCAGATTGCTCCCTCGCGAGTGTAGTTGGCGAGTTCGAAATCCTGGGTGAGTTCTAGTGCGTCAGTTGGACAGGCATCTTCACACAGTCCACAGAACATGCAGCGGCTTAGATCGTAGGTAAACGTGGTGAGTTCCTTGCGGCGGGTCTTTTCGTTGCGTTCACTTGAAACCATGATCAGATGTTCCGGACAGGCCAACGCACATAGATCGCAGGCAATGCACATGGTTTCATTTGTATCTGGATTGACGTTGAGCCTTGGCGCTCCCCGATAACGCTCTGCTACCTGCGGCCGCTCCAGCGGATACTGCTCGGTATAAATCTCCCGCGGGTCCTGATAGCGGAAGGTGACCTTCATGCCCTGAAGCAGATCAAGCAACAGGATTTTGCGAAGGAACTTGGGGATCGTCATAACGCGCTAAGCATACCACCAAGTTGAGGATCGGTGAAGGTGGTTGGTAGCCCCAGACATAAGTCCAGAGCCACCTTCAAAATATTGTGCGCGTTCGGCGCACAAGGTCCTCTCAAGGCCTTCGGCTCTCGGGATGACAGAATTGTGAAAATGCCGTTATGCAGCTTTCGCGGGCATCATCTGTACGGTTGCGCTCGTTGGCTTGACGAATGCTGCTACCACCAAACCCACCACCATAAACCCAATTAACTTATCTACGATGGCTCCCATCGTGTACGTAGATGGAAACCCATACCAGTTCCAGTACTCAATGTTTGTGGCAATCGCGCCCAGAATTCCCAGGACAAACACGAATCCTACCCGTTGCGGATAGCGCGTTAGTTTAACGGCGAGAGACAAAAGATACGCTGCAAGCAATGCCTGGATAATATTCAGGATCGCTTCATTGATCAACTGTCCAGTGATTGGAGCGCCAGCTCCAGTCGGTTTGAAGATCAATATTCCAACCGGGCCATTCTTGTATTCATCTTTGATGGTTCCCTTCATGTCGCTTTCAGGAAAGAAGTAGAAACCACCTTGCGAAATTGTGGCCTTCATGGAGTCGTAGACTGGTTTTTGAATGTTCTGCATGCCTACCTGACCCAGTCCGATCACCATGTGGGACAGGCCACCCCACATAAACAACGCGAGCCCACCTAAAATGCCTCCAAACAGGATTCGTTTTGCCATGGAATCCTCCCTTGGGCGGCATATTATGCACAAAATAAGAAGAAAAGAGAAACTATTCCTTTGGATTTGTCATTTCGACGTTGAGCGAGCGCATTGCTTTCGAATCCTGCGGTGGGCACGCCAGTAACTCGAGTTTAGACGGTCTCGTTACAGAACTATCAACAGAAGGGATTCGGAGTTCTTGGCGTCCTTCGCATTTTCTTAGCGGTCTTTGCGTTTTAAGATTTTCCTTCCTGCCTAAATCAAAAGACTTGACCGCAAAGGTCGCAGAGAAAAGCTCGCAAAGGACGCAAAGAAAATCCCGAACCTCGTACAATGTCGCATTGTGTCCGACATTCAAGTCAATGACGAATTGTGGATGGAAGAGGCCATGCGTGCCGCGCAACGTGCCCTTGAAATTGGCGAAGTGCCAGTCGGCGCAGTGGTTGTTTGCGATGGAAAAGTAGTCGGGCGCGGGTGGAACCGCAACATCACCAATCACGATCCCAGTGGTCATGCGGAGATCCTTGCACTGCGCGAAGCTGGTAAAAACCTCGGTAACCATCGCCTGAGTGAGTGTGAGCTGTTTGTTACAATTGAACCGTGCGCGATGTGCTCTGGAGCGCTCGTGCATGCGCGGATCAAGCGGCTGGTTTATGGCGCGGACGATCCCAAAGCTGGCGCGGTCAAGTCAGTTTTGCAGGTGGTAAATCATCCCCAATTGAACCATCAGATGGAGGTTCGCAGCGGGGTGCTGGCCGGGCGCAGTGGCGATCTTTTACAAGCCTTTTTTAGAAGCCGGCGCTAGCTGGCTTTTGGCGCGGAGAGGTGCGTGAGTGGTTGAAACGATCCGCCTCGAAAGCGGACATACCTGAAAGGGTATCGGGGGTTCAAATCCCTCCCTCTCCGCCAGATTTCGTTTACCCCCCTTCGAATATTCCAGATAGTCTTCTCAGCAGAGGAGGCTCGCTTATGAATAATCAGCGCATACTGACTGTCATAACGCTACTGAATCTTGGACTATTGATCTTCGTATTATCGCGTCAGGTCGGAACAGTTGAGGCGAACGCGTCCACTTCGATACTTCGTGGACGTGGACTTGAAATTGTAGATGCTCAGGGAAAAGTTCGCGCATCGATTCAGATTGTGCCAGCAGGCCCTGCACGCAGGGCGGACGGTTCTCCTGAAAAGGATGGCAAAATCTATCCGGAAACTGTGCTTTTCCGTCTGATTCGTCCGGATACACGGCCCTCCGTCAAAATTTCTACCTCTGAGGAAGGATCGGGACTGACCCTCGGCGGTGGCGTTGACCCGACCTACATTGTCTTCAGTGCCGAAAAAGGAGAGCCTTACCTGTCGTTGATCGATAAAGATAGGCGACAACAGCTCATCAAACCGTAGGACGACAGAATCGGTGGCCAGGAATTATTGGAAACACGAGTGGGTCTGTACTCGCGCGCCTACGAATCTCCTCACTTGGCGAAAACTTTTCCACAACGCGACCTTTCGACTACTCCTGCATCCAATCCTTTAGGAAATGTTTCTCTGAAACTAAGGTGGTTGCGGGGTACCGTGCGCTTGTTCATTCTGGCTTAATGCAGGTTAGTCAAGGAGGAAGTGCTGATGAGAACGATTCCCATGCAGTTCAACATTACCTGTCACATCTGCAATCAGTATCTTGATCCTGGGACAGCAGTGCTTGACGAATCCAATCGTGCTGTCCACGAAGACTGCTACATTCAATTGATCAACGAGCCTGAGACTTGCTCTCAGGAGTGGGCAACGGCAGCTTAAGCTGCTTTCAGGTCGATTGCAATTTCCTTGCCACGCTCCGGCCAACGAAGTCGGAGCGTCAAGTTGGCTGCGTCGAATTCCCTTTCGATATCTTTCTTGCCCTCGGAAAAATGCGCCCAGTCTTCAAAATGGATCGGGATGATCGTGGCTTGAGAAAATGCTTTAGCCGCATCGACTCCTTCTGCTGAGGTCATGGTCAAGTGATAGGGTCCGATAACATCTACTCGCGCTGCTCCCAGATGAAGCAATGCCGCCAGCACTCTGAACTTCTTTGCAATTTCGGAAACACCTTCATACCAGACCGTGTCTCCGGAGATGTAAATCGCCTGGTCTGGCGCATCGACGAAAAATAAGACAAATCCATTGACCACACCGCGGCTTCGCCCTTCCGGGCCGTGCCTTGCTGGGGTAGCAATAAGCCGTAATGTGCGGCCGTTGGGAGCAAGCAGATCAACTCCCTGCCAGTCTTTTAATCCCTGGCTGTTCCCACCCAGGCGTGCAGCACCTTCGGTTGTGGTGAAAACTTTTTTTGCTTTGGCTAATACTTTCCTTCCTGCGTGATCGAGGTTGTCGGGGTGATGATCGTGGCTCAACAGAACATAATCGAAGCTTACTGAATCAGCATTCAGTCCGGGACCGGCCAACTTTCGCAATGTGACTGGACCGGTTGTATATTCCCCACCTGCTGGATCGAATGTTGGATCGGTCAGGAAACGAATGCTACCGAACTCCAACAAACAAGACGGACCACCGATGTATGTGATTTTGATCTTCTCTTCATCCATAAAACTTTGGATGCAGAGAGCAATTTTTGGATTCTGCTATGAGAGAGGCGCACCGCACTCTGAGCAAAAGTTTCCGGGTTCGGTAGTGGATGAGCACTTTGGGCAAACTACCGTTGTTGGGTTCACGATGATTGGCTCGACAGGTTTCGGTTCAGGCACGACGATGACCGGTGCTGAAGGCATCATGCCCACAGGTTGTGGAACGGTAACAAGCGCCTCTTTATTCATTTTCTCGGCCAGGGTTTTGGCCATTACGGCAGAACCTACCAGTATTCCAATTCCCACAGGAGACGAGGCGTCGGGAAAAGTCAGGGCAACTAGAACTCCGATTCCCACCGCTGCGACAAAATTTAAGATTGCCCAGCCCCATTTCCCTAAATAAGCAAGACCAGCGCCTGTTAGAAGAATGCTCAGTAAGAATGCAACCCAAGGCTTTTTCTGTGCTGTCACGTTTGTCCCCTTTCACTATATAAAGCGGGATCTTGCCGGAAAAATGCGCAGCTATTTTAGGCCGAATTTCAGTTTTTGGTGATAGCACTATCGGGTGGCAGCGCGGGCTTCAAGAGCGCGGAAATTCCAGGTCATCCCCCAGGCGTAGAAGGCGATGATGATCAGAACATCCAGCGGCATGCCAAAGACGATGTAAAGCATAGGCATGAAGAGCACAGTCTTTTGCAGGATCAAGGCCTGAAGCAGGATTTGTAATGGGAAGAACAAAACCAGGTGTCCCATGGTCATCATGGTCAGCAGCACTTTCTGGGGCATGCTGAACTGGAAGATGAAGAACGTCAGCCCGAATAACAGCGGCAAGATGGAAATCAGCGCGAGGCCGGAGGACATTAGGCCTTCGAGATAACTATCTGGCGTGTGGGGAAACTCCGCCGGAATCAGGGCGAAGTAAACCAATGCTGTCGCTTGAACGAATAAGATTCCGCGCAGCAGGTAGGTCACTGGAATCCATTGCGATGGCAGGAAGAATGTTCCGACAAAAATCCCTAGCGTTACCAGGCCTGTGATCCCCCACACCTGTGCATTGGGCAAGATCGGCTCGACTGAAGGATATGGGACACGGAACCGCAGGAATGAAACGATGTGATGTGTTGTGATGTGAAGTTGACCATGAAATGGCAGATGGCGAATACCATAATCCATCATGTAAACCCACAGCTCGCAGACAGCGGGGACGGCCAATGCCCAGATCAAAGTGATCAGAATAACCATCATCACTGCGGTGATCAGGTCAGCTGGACTCATCACATGACGCGCCAGGGCACGGTGCATGGCGATCACACCTCCGCGATGGCCGCGGAAGCGGACTCTATCCTGCCAGCTGAGTTGTTTTCTTGCTTCCATTGGGCTATCGCTTAGAAATCCTTAAACACTCCGATGAGGCTGCCGCCCTTGGTATAGAACGGGCTGTGATAGAAGTCGCCAATGATGTTCACGCCCCAACTTTTGTGGACCCATTTGCGCCAGGTCACGGTGAAAGTTTGGCTGGTGAAGTCATTCAGGCTGGCCGTTGGCCCCACAAGCTGATAGGCCTCTTCGCCAAAGCCAGTGCGGACTGTAAGAAAGTAGTGTTTATCACGTCCTTGTGTGACGGCTACGAATCCGGAGGGAGAATAAACCTGCCCTGGATTACTGAGGTTGAAGTGGGCTCCTGTCTCAAATATCCATGGCTTTGAAAAATAGTATGTGCTACCCACGTAGAAGCTGTGGTCGCGGTGCACATCTTTTGATGCGTAATAACCAAAGCCCGCAGTCGTGATGAATTGTCCACGCTCAAACCATTTTTTGTTGATGAACCCGTCGGCGCGGAAGCGGGGCCAGAAGAATCCACCGATGCTGCTGCCTAGCGTCAACGATCCGTACCACTGATTGTTGATGGTATAGGTATCACCGGCGGCGATGTACGTGCCGGCGTCGGCAAATTCGTGTTGTCCGTTGATTTCCCCAAACCACACATTCTTACCCTGCATAACTGATGCGCGCGCATAGCCGCCTGTGACATGTCCAAACTTGTCTGTCATGGGCAAGTAACTGCCGCCGACTTCGACGTAGTTGGTTAAGATCCGCGCCGGCTGGGCTTCCTGTTGGTTGCTGATGGTTAGTTCTTGCGTCGAGGTTTGGTCCGGAGCGGGAGCAAATGCATTCTCCTGCGCCCACCCAGCGGAACTCAGCACGAGTCCGCAAACTAGAAGTCTGAAATATTTGTGTTTCTTCATATCAGTGTCCTGCTGTTCCTGCTTTGATTTCTAATGTTTTCGTCGGCCCAGCGATTACCAGCCAGCCGTCATCTTTCTTTGTGACTGTTCCCTTTCCTCCACTGACCCTGGGTTGTGTAAAACCTGTTGCGGGAAAAAACCATGTCTGATGTTCCAGGCTGGTTGGGTGTTTCGCTGCAATTTCTAGCCGGCCGTCGTGACGCGAAACCTTCCAATCGACCTGTTTGCGCGAATTCAAAAATGTTGCAAGGCCGCTCATGGTGTACCAGCGGAATTGCCCGGAGTCGCGCAGTTCGTGGGTCATGACCATCCACGGGCGTACGATGGGGCGGTATTCCAGAATTCCGGGCGGATGGAAGTAAATGAGACGGACGGACCGATGATTCACAGTGAAATTGGTCACCGCTTCCAGCCAATGCCCGATTTCGTCCTTGGGATAGCTGTCCTTGGTGAACTCTTCAAAAGCCGCTGCTTCATTCAGGTGCAGCATGGGGAAGGCCCAGATGTTTTGCCCTTCTCTTTGGCCGTCGCGATAGCCTTGCGTCGGCCCCATGCCGGTATTACCGGTGAAGTAGTAGGCAAGGAAACCATGGTCTTCGAGCCACTTGGTCACCCACTGCGGCTGATTGCCATCGGGAGCGGAGTATTCCACTACGGGTTTGCCTGTGATCCGCTCTAGAGAATCTTTATTCCATTGCAAATACTTCTCGAGGTCCTTGGGATCGCCGTTGTCGACATGGAAAGCGAAGTAGTTGTGAATCCATCCCCCGTGACTGCCGATCGAAAACCCTAATTTTTCAAACTGCCGGATCACATCCTGGCTGACGGGGTTGTGGTCAACGTTAAAACCTCTTTTATCTCCAAACTCCATGGCATCCGGGCCCGCGGTGATATGGACCGAGTACGGGCCCTGCTCGAGAATTCTCCAATCAGCCATCTCCTGGAGAGGTTTGATAGCGGCGTTAGAGTCTACGTGCCAGTTGAGCGCGATACCTCCAACACCATCAGGAACTGGGAGAAGGCGTGGAAGAGCCAGCGTGTGCTCCGCGAAATATTCGAGGAAGCCGTGGAGCGGCAGGCCGTCGGTGTTGCCTTTCAGATAACCTAGAGGCAGGTTTACAAACAACACTGAGCCTGCTTGGTATTTGTGCTCCCCCGCGACTACACCAGCATCCGAATGGAACAGAACAGTCCCCTCGTAATTTCCGGATGTGACCAGGCTGGGATATTCAAGATCGCCGTACATGTAACGGCGGAGTTCAACTTCCGGAATGTCAGCTTTGGTTTCGGAGTAAAACGGATAGTATTTCCCCGGCGGGACGCCGATTTCGTCAAACGTATGCGCGCTGCCCTTGATCTTGGCCCACTGCGTTGTTTTGTCACGCAACGATTCATAGAGCGCGTACTTCACTCCTGCAAGATCGGAGAAGCGAGATTGGCCCGGCGCGTAACGGCCTGTCAGCGAAAGCGTGCCTGCGTCATAGACCAGCATTAAGCTTCCGCCTTCTGCTACAAAACGGCGTATGGCAGAAATAAGCAGATCGCTGGCTTCTTTGTGAATTGAATCTGGGAGAATCACGCCGGCGAAATCCGTTTTTTGCAGGAATGGGCGCAGGAACTCGGAGTCGTGCATAGGGACTACATGCAGTCCCTCTTCGCTGCCCGCATCTACCCACATGGCCACTTTGGGATCGGAGAACTTCATTCCGTCCGGGACTAGAAGCAGCAAACGATCCACGCTGGAACCAGCGTGTTTGTACGCAGCAATCAAGCCGACGGCTAATACAGCCACTATTACGCATGCCATCAGCTTGATATTCTTCAGATACTTCACAGGTTCACCACCACACGCCCGTAGTCACGTGCCCAAATCGTGCCGAAGACGACGACACCTTCTTCGATATCAATGCGAGGAGAACTAATGGTGGTCGGCTGCGTGCTGTTGCCGCAACGGGTGCCGGCGGCGATGGCCATGTGGCGTTCGGCAATGATTGGGCCATGAAGCACGCAGTTGTAGCCGATCGCCATCTTGCTGGCGCTGATGACGCTTCCATCCACGACGACATCCGGTTCGATGATCATCTCGTGATGACTCTTCACGCTGCCGTGGATTTTTGCGCCGGTGCGAATCAACAATCTTCCGCGCGACACCACACTGCCTGTGACTACTTCTCCCGGACCGATTTCGTGATCGCCATCCACCAACAGCCGGTGCACAATTCTGGTCTGCGTATCGAGAAAGACCGAGCCATCGCTGTCACGCTCGTCGATTACCGCGAGTGATCCGAGTTCGATTCTTGGAGCATTAACGCGCAGGAATTGTGTGTTCACGCCCAGGTGAATAGAGCGATCAGAAGAGACGCGGCCGAAAAGATCACAGTGATGGTCGGTGCTAAAGGTGCCCAGCGAATGCACCCAGCGCATGACCGTAGTTCCGGGAGACAGGCGGATGTTTTTTTCTCCGAGGATCGCGCGATAGGTGCAGTTTTCTCCGCCAATGAAATCTTCGCCCGCGTAAATCTCATGGGCGAATGTTGTGTTGTCGGGAGTCTTTAGCAGCGTCCCAGCTACTACCACCAATTCGCAGAGTGGCTCGTTGTCCCTCATTTTCAACTCTGGAAATTTGACAGTCTTGCCCAAAATCAAATATTCGCAGCCGTCCGGCAATACGCCATGGGCTGTTGTGCCCGTCGCCACGCACTGTTGTAATGCCGGACGCAAACCCGAGATGTAATTGCGGAAACCTGAAGCAAAGTGGCGGATTTCGCCCGCGTGTTCCTGAATCACGCTGAGCGGTTTGGCATCACTTTGATTACGCAACTCGGTGAGTGATGGGATGAGCGGAAATGCAAGCATCCCCAGCAATATGAAAACCAGCGCGGCGACGGCAAGTATGCTCACGTGGCCTTCCGGAAACGTTCAGTTTTGTCCCAATGAAACTCGGCTTTGGTAAACAGGCCGACTATCTGTGACCACGCCGCGCGGGAGACTGCGAAGATGCTGACGGAAAACCCCAGTACAAGAAATGGCAGCAGAGAAATCCGCTGACGGTTCCCATCGAGACGAACCGCAGCCGCGATTTCAAAAAACGCTGCGAGGTTTCCGACCGATGCATAGGCCGTGATGCCGAATAAAGCGACCAGGCCATGTAGTGGGGCGATACCTTGATAAAACACTCCCAGGGCAAGAATCCAGCCGATCATGGTGACTGGAGCCATGGCATAGACACCGAGTAATAATGTTCCATCGATGCGTTCACGCAGTGTTGCGCGATGACGACCGAAAGCCAGGCGGATCGCATAGGTCACCATCGCCTGGTTGTGGCCCTTGGCCCAACGCATGATTTGCTTGATACGGACTGTCCAAGTTTCGGGAACTTCTTCGTAGCACTCGGAGCGGTTTTGGTATGCAGTCTTCCACCCGTGAAGCAATAGGCGATAGGTCAAGTCAGTATCTTCGGTGAGTGAGGCATCGTTCCATCCGCCGATTTCGCGCAGGGCGCTGAGACGCACGCCAGCCACAGTTCCGCCATGCTGAGGCACTAACTTCAGATTCATGCGGGCTTGCTGATCTACCTGATATCCGCCGGAGCGTTCGAGATCGAGAAGGCGCGTCAGAAGATTTGCACCGCAGTTCATGGGAACGACGCGGCCCATGACTCCGCCGACTTCGGGATCAAAGAACGGAGCTACCAACTGCTTTACCAGACCCGCGCCGGGGATATAGTCCGCGTCGAAGATCAGAATGACTTCAGTCTTCACCAACTCCATCGCGTCCTTCAAAGCCGCCGCTTTGCCGCCTTTTCCCTCTTTGCGGTGGAAAGGCTGAATACGCCCCGGAAAGCGGACAACAAACTCGTCAATGATTTCCCGTGTGCGGTCGGTAGACCGGTCATTCACGGGAATGATCAACATCTTTTCTTGCGGATATTTGACCGTCATCAGCGCGCCGAGGATGTTGGCGACAACTTTTTCCTCGTTATGCGCAGCGACCAGAATCGTTACTGGCGGCCACTCGGCGGTATCCGTATCAATGTATGGATGGCGTTGAAAGCCGAACAACCGGTTCAGCGTGAACCAGTAATGGCGAAAGGTGTAGATGCAGATGATCGCTACGATGATGTAGAGAGGAATGATCACGTCTGCAGTCTCCGCGGGCGGTCACAACCCCGCTATTCCTTCCCTGCCTTCGCGGCCTTGGCTGCTACGTCGGTGCTGCGGCGGCGTGGTGTTGGCCGCAGTGGTAACTTAAATTCCTTGTCGGCTTCGAGCAGCGGCGTTTTCTTCTGATGCCAGCGCCAGATAGCTTCTACGATTCGTTCGGAGCCATGTCCGTCCCCGTATGGGTTCTCGCCGCTCGACATATCGAGATAGGCGTCAGAATCGGTGAGAAGTTTGTCGGACTCCTTCACGATGTTGTCGCGTTCCATGCCGATGATCTTGGCTAAACCGAACTGCGAGGCTTCCGGACGCTCGGTAACTTTGCGAAGGACAAGCACTGGCTTTTTGAAAGTAGGCGCTTCTTCCTGAATGCCGCCCGAGTCCGTGAGAACCAGATGGCACTTCTGGAGCAAGCTCACAAAGGTCGAATAATCCAGCGGCTCGACCAGGTGAATTCGTTCCGTACCTTGCAGCAGACGGTTCACGGTGCTTCTCACATTCGGATTCATGTGCACCGGGTAAACCACGCGGATGTCTTTGTGCTTATTAACGAGATCCTTCAGCGCCAGGCACATATTTTCCTGGTCTGTACCGATCGATTCGCGGCGGTGCGAGGTAACCAGCACCAGACGCTTTCCGTCTTGTGGGATTGTCTCGAGCGGGGTGCCTTTCCACGAATGTTCCAACTTACCGAGGGCGCGGAGCGTATCGATGACCGTGTTTCCAGTGACAACGATCTTGCTTGCGGGAACTCCCTCTGCAAGCAGGTTGTCACGTGAGCCAACGGTCGGCGCGAAATGAATATCCGTGACTGTTCCGACTAACTTACGGTTGGCTTCTTCTGGAAACGGGTTGTAGAGATCGTGGCTGCGTAGACCAGCTTCGACGTGAGCGACGGCAATCTTGCAATAGTAGGCAGCGAGGGCTGAAGCAAATGCTGTGGTCGTATCACCCTGCACCAGGATGATGTTCGGCTGAAAGCGATTACAGGCATTCTCGACCGTGTCCAGTACGCGCGAAGTCAGCGAGCTGAGCGTCTGGTTGGGACGCATGACGTCGAGATCAAAATCCGGCTTAATTTTGAAATGATGCAGAACGTGGTCCAGCATCGTACGGTGCTGTCCGGTGTGAACGACGGCGACATCGAACTCGTCAGAGCGACGCTTGAGTTCGTGGATAACTACCGCCATCTTAATGGCTTCTGGTCTGGTTCCCAGTACGGCAATGGCTCTGCATTTCATTCGACACACCTATGGACGAGCAGCGTTCCCGCACTTTTTGTCCGGGGTGTGGTGTTGAACCTGGTCGCGGTCGGAAAAGGCCCAGTCGGTCGTAAGTGCCTCAATCCGCAAGTGCAAACACCGACTCACGGTTCATTAGATTTGAGGGTGGAGGTTACGTAAAGATTACCGTCGTCATCAGAAAAGATGGCATTTTTCTAACGCTGCGAGCGGTTCTGAGCTAAAGATTCAGGCGTAGTAATCCTTCATGAGTTCAGTCATCCAGGCCGGTTGGCGGACTTTGCTTGAATCGGGATTGAACTCTTTTACATGCGGCTTGATGTCGAGGATTGGCGTACCGTCAATGGCGTCCAGGGCTCTGACCTTCAGCGTAAGTCCATTCACCTCTAGCAGTTCACAGATCGAAACCCCAATTTTGTTTGGCCGGTCTTTCTTGCGCTGGGAGAATATCCCCACCTTGGGCCAATCTTTGTTGCCGCGCGGATGGCCGGAGGACCAAAGAACTTTTTCGTCCGGAACCTGGTCGAGGTAATACACAACTAACAAGTGGGAGTAGTCGGTCAGACCTTGTACGGCTTCCGGAGTGAATAGCGAGCTATCAAGTTCGATGGTGGAAATTGTGTTTCCCCAGAAATCGTCAATGACTTCAGTCCGCGGAGCGTTAACTTTGCCCAGCTGTTTAAGAACGATCGATGGCATAGGAAGGATGCTATCGTGCAGACCTGAAAAAGCATAATTTATGCGTTATTGAAAAACGATTTTCTCTTTCCCCGTACACATTTCGTTCAACATTACTTGACAGCGAGCAGACTGACCCGCAATATGCAGTGCATGAAATCTGCCCAAACTTTCTTCATTGCTTTAGCTGCGATGATTTTTGCAGCTCAAGTTGTCTTACTAGCTGCCGACAAGCCCGCTCCAACTCGGCCACCCATCGTAGGTGTGGCCTGGATCGGCCTGCGTACTGCTGACATGGATGCAACGCGCAAGTTTTATACCGGATATCTGGGGATGCCAGAACAGCGGGGAGTAAAGGACGCTGAACATGGCGGACTTACCCGCGTGGTATTCAAAGTAAACGATCATCAGTTTGTTCAGGTACTGCCTGAATTAAAAGATCCCAAGCAGAACCGGTTGATTGATATTGCTTTTGAAACAACCAACGCTGAACAACTCCGCGCTTACCTCGCTAATAACGATGTCAAAGTTCCGGAGAAAATTTCTGATACTGGGATGGGAACTAAAGGATTCTCTATCACCGACGCAGAGAATCATGTGGTGAAGTTTGTGCAGTTTAAGGAAAAGTCGAAATCAAAAGACTCAACACCGGATACTCGCGTCTCAACTCATATGATCCACACAGGCTTTATCGTGCACAACCGTGCCGCAGAAGATCACTTATTCAAAGACATTCTGGGCTTCACGGAAACCTGGCACGGCGGCATGACTGACGACAAAACTTCCTGGATCGATATGCGTGTACCCGATGGAAAGGACTGGCTCGAGTACATGATGGATTACGACGATAACGATGTAAGGATCTCAGGAATCATGAACCATCTGGCCTTGGGAGTACCCAGCGTGGCTGATGGCTACGATACAGTCGTTAAGCGCGGACTTAATCCTGAAAAGCCTAAGATTGGCCGTGATGGCAAGTGGCAGCTGAATCTCTACGGGCCAGACCAGACGCGGGTGGAATTGATGGAGCCGAAGCCAGTGCAGACTCCCTGTTGCTCACCGATGATCCAATGAATTAAACAGACGCAGGATGCTTTTCCGGCGATAGAACGATCTTGGCATGGAAAAGCGTTCCAGCAACACGCGTGGCAATGGCTATTAATTCCTTTTGACCAAAAAATACTTTTACCTGTCGCGCAGTTGTAAACTCTGGCAGGTTTACGGAGCGACCGCTACGAATGTGAGCGGCAGTTTCGTCATTTGCCGTTACCGATGGGAGTTCCGGCAACAACTTCCGTGGATGAATGAAGATGTTCTCGACATCTGCGGCTTTACAGGCCGAGTCAACTTCTTCGAGCGAGTGTGCATCGGCCAGAGTGAATTCTCCACACGCGGTGCGGCGTAGCGATTTCAGATGAGCGCCGCAGCCTAGCTTAACTCCCATATCATGAGCCAGAGAGCGTACGTAGGTGCCGGAGCCGACATGAACGCGGAAAGTAGCGTGATCTCTTTCGACATTTAAGATTTCGAATTTTTTGACTTCGACCTCCACGGGTTTGAGTGGTACATCCTGCTTCTTACGCGCCAGTTTATAGGCAGGAACACCCTGAATCTTCTTGGCCGAGAAAGGAGGCGGCGTCTGTTCGATCGACCCCACAAAGAACTTCGCTAATTCGCAAACCTCCTCGTAGGACAACATCACATCTTGTGCAGGAGTTGTGGCTTCCCCCTCGGCATCGTAGGTATCAGTAGCAAAACCAAAATGAATCAACCCTTCGTAGATTTTTTCCATCTTGAGATAAAACTGGGCCAAGCGGGTCAAATTGCCGACTACCATCGGCAACACGCCCGTCGCGGCAGGGTCGAGCGTTCCCAGATGCCCTACCGAGCGCTCATTCAAGATGCGTCGTAGACGGTTCACTACATCGTGCGAGGTCAGTCCCGCCGGTTTGTCGATTACCACAATGCCGTTCATGAGATATTTAATGGTCAGTCTTTTAACTTACCAAATCCTGCATGTTTCCCATTCGTGACGATCAGCCGCGCTTCAGCACACCTTATGTTACTTATTTCCTGATTGGGTTAAATCTCGCAGTTTTTCTGTTCGAGTTCTCACTGGATACGGCAAGCCTGGAGTCGCTGATACAGCAATTCGGGATGATTCCGGCGCATGTGACCCTGGTATTAACCAGAAGTCACAATATCAATCTGGTCGCATTGGCTTTTCCTTTTTTTACCAGCATGTTCCTGCACGGATCGTGGTCCCACGTAATTGGCAACATGTGGTTTTTGTGGATTTTTGGTGACAATATCGAAGACTATTTAGGGCATTTCAAGTACATCGTATTTTACGTTTTGTGCGGACTTGCGGCCGCCGTGGCTCAATTTATTGTCACACCAAATCTTCGGGCACCCACCATTGGTGCAAGTGGCGCGATCGCAGGAGTCATGGGAGCATACTTGATTTTGTATCCACGCGCCAAAGTGCTCACTTGGCTGTTTGTGCTGGTCTTCTACGTGCCGGCGTGGGTCATGCTGGGTTATTGGTTCGTCCTGCAATTTTTGAGTGGGACGGCAACTTCGATTGCTCCAGCCAGCCAGCGTGGGCCAGGAGTTGCTTTCTGGGCGCATGTTGGTGGCTTCATCGCGGGGATTGTGTTGATCAAAATTTTCTCCGAACGGGCACAGCGTAGGCGGTACGGAACCTGGTAGCTTTTTTGATATTTAGACTATCCAAATGAGATTCGTGCTACGTCTCTTAATAGCTGTCATCATCGGGATAGTAATGTTTGCCGTTTGCGCCTTTATTCCGCTATTCGTGATTAGTGCAGTACAAGAGGACCCCGGTAACGTTGGTGGAGGCATTTTAACGATCCTCGTTGGATTTCCGATCGGCTTGATCGGAGGTATCGCAAGCGGAGCTTTTGCCTTCAAGAAATTGCGATGATTTCTTTGAACCTCTCAAAAAAAGCTATGGCTACCTGAATCACGCAGAATACGAAATTTAACGAAGTTATCGTTATAATAGAAATGAAGGCGATGGAGTTCGCCATAACCGCCCGTTCGCGGGCTGATAACTCCTACGAAACTCTCAGCAGGAGAACTCCATCGTGCGAGACTTCGTGGTTGTTTCCTTAGGCGCAATTCTCGGCGCCAATGCCCGTTACATACTCAGCCGGTTTGCCGCCAAGATGATGGGGCCGGTCTTTCCTTACGGAACTCTTTTCATCAATATTACCGGCAGCATGATTGTTGGCTTTTTCATGATCTGGGCCAGCGAGCGTGTACTGCTTGATCCACGCTGGCGGCTCTTCATTGTGATCGGCTTCTGTGGGGCCTACACAACTTTTTCCAGCTACGCGTTTGAGAGCATGGCTTACTTCGAACAAGGACAATGGGGACTCATGCTCACCAATGTTTTTGCCAACAACCTGCTGTGCCTGCTGGGGGCACTTGGCGGGATGGCGTTAGCGAGGTTACTGTAAAATGCCAAACGCCATGGCTGTACAAGTCACGTTATACCTCAACGAATCCGACAAATGGCAGAATCGGCCTCTGCATTTGGAAATTCTCAACTACTTGCGCGAAGAGAACGTTTATTCCGCGACGGTGTTCCATGCTGTGGCGGGATTTTTTGGCCGACAGCGGGTAAAAAGCGCGTCTTTAGTGGATGCTGGCGGGAAGTTGCCCATCGTTCTGACTTTTGTGGATAAAGACGAGCATGTGGGTCGGGTCATGGCCAAACTCAAAGAGATGGCCGGGCATCGGCTGATTGTGCGGGAGAATGTGGTGATCGAGCAGGGGAACTTGGAATAGCGCTGCACCGCCGAGCCTGTAAACTACTACGACCATGCCCGTTGACATCCTGGCCATAGCTGCTCATCGCGACGACGTCGAACAGACCTGTGGTGGAACCATGCTGAAGATGGCGCAGCAGGGCTATCGCACAGGCATTTTGGATTTGACCCGTGGGGAGATGGGAACACGCGGCACGGCGGATGACCGGGAGCAGGAAGCGGTCAAGGCAGCGGAGATTCTTCAGGTGTCATGGCGCGAGGCGCTCGACATTCCTGATGGACGCGTTGAAAACACCTGGGAAAACCGCTTGAAGGTAGCGCAGGTAATCCGCGAGCAGCGTCCGCGGGTGGTGATACTTCCCTACTGGCTGGGGCGTCATCCCGATCATTACACATGTTCGACGTTGGGATATGAGGCCTGTTTTCTGGCAGGACTGGCCAAGCTGGACTTGAGCGGGTCAAGCAAAGTGGATCGGCCTACTTACCTGCAAGCTGCAATTGAGGCCGAGGAGCCGCGGCCGCATCGGCCTTTTAAGATTGTTTATGCAAGTTTGTACTACGACGTTCGGCCCACCTTCGTTGTCGATATCACGGAACAATTTGAAGCACGCTTTCAATCCCTGATGGCTTACAAATCGCAGTTCAGTGATCAGGAAGCCGGGCACGACATCTTCCCTGCCCAGGCGGAAATTCGCTCGCGCATTGAAGCGATGGCGAGGTTTTATGGAATGTTGGGCGGGGTCACTTACGCTGAACCGTTTTTACAGAAGGAAGTAGGATTGGTAGAAGATTTAACTGCATTACCAGTCAAATCAATTTAGGGCATTTAGTAATTCTGCGGAACTTTCAGCATGCAAGCGCAAATTGTATCCACTAGCGTTTCGTATATACATGGTATATACTTAGCATCATTTCGTACATGGAGCTTTCTATGTCCAGTTCGCAAATCGTCAAATGGGGAAATAGCCTGGCGATCCGCATTCCTAAGCCTGTAGCTGAGGAAGCTGGCTTGGACGAAGGTGACCGGGTGCTGATCAAGGCCGCTGAGGGACAGATCAAAGTCCATCGCGTTGAACGGGTACCGACGCTGAAAGAACTGGTCGCGCAGATGTCCCCCGAAAATCGCTATGAAGAAACCTCCACCGGGCGCGAACATGGCAAGGAACAGGTGGAATGGTAGCGCGCTACGTGCCCGAGGCCGGAGACATTGTTTGGATGAACTTTGATCCACAGAGTGGGCGGGAGCAGGCCAAGCGGCGTCCGGCGCTCGTGTTGACCGATCAGAGTTACAACCGGGCAAGCGGATTGGCAGTGGTTTGCCCGATGACAAGCCAGCGGAAACCTTATCCATTTGCCCTACCGGTGATGGTGGATAAAGTGGAGGGCGCAGTACTGGTGGACCATCTTAAAAGTCTGAATTGGGAGGCGCGGAAAGCCGCGTTTCATTCCAAAGCCGATCCTGGGCTCGTAAAGAAAGTTCGGGCTTATGTGGCTGTGTTGCTAGCTATTCGATGATAGCGGTACAGTCACTGCAATAGTTAAAGTTCAGAATCCCTACCCTTCGATTCCATTTAAAATAGATAGCAGAGTTCTACTCCACCAGCCTGATTTGTCCAGCTCCTACATGAGCATATAGGCGATACTCACCTGGCCCTTTCTTGTGGAATGAGCGGAATAGTCCGCCTTTGGCAACGCCGAAAGGGGAGGCGTGTAAGTCACCGGTATAAACCGAGGCCTCAACCTCGCTGTAGTCGCTGGCATTACCCACCTGAACGGTCAAATCGCCAAAGCTCAGTTCGACGTTTTTATCTCCGGCAACATTATCAATGTCCACTTTTCCGGCCATGATGCGTAGATAGAGATCAGACTTTCTGGGAATCTGAATTTCTACATGAAAATCGTGTTGTGGGCCCTTGCCGACGTATACGTTTGCCGTATTGCCGGCAGACTCCAGGCTGACCTTCACGTCCGACGAATCTCTTTCCAGCACATTGGGATCCTAAGCTTAGAATTCCACGTGGACAAGTTGTCGCG